>X359_Brown_throated_Sloth__coassemble_26_pt1 | contig 5697 bp, 4 predicted proteins | sample X359_Brown_throated_Sloth__metabat2_low_PE_003 | metagenome-assembled genome bin X359_Brown_throated_Sloth | reverse complement strand
TAAGAAAAACTGGGTATGAACGCTTTATCTGCCGCCTTTTCCTATTATCTGGCTGCAGGCCGGAGGGTGGAGGAAATGGAGGAAGACGGCCGCCGCCAGGATGTCTATGTCCGTACTCCGGAGCTTGTCCTGATGGCGCGCAGGGTGGATTCCTCCGCATCTTTCGGAAAGATTGTCGATGTCCGCTTCCGGTTTGAGCCGGTCCGGTGTGATGCCTGGCATCTCCATTTTCTGGCGGGAGATGTACGGGAATTGCTGGCTTATAAACGGGAGATTCTTTCCCTGCCCTGGATTCTGACCCAGCATGGCAAGCGGGGGGACGGGAGATTGGTAAAATTACCTGCTTCCCGGTTTTGCCGTCTGCTGGGAGCGTTTGTGGGGGACGAAGCGTTTTCCTGATCGTGTTAATGAAAGAGCCTCCGTGCGGATGTCTGCACGGAGGCTCTTTCATGGCATCCGGTGCATGGAAACAGGTTGCTGCAACAATGGTTGAATTCTCCTGCACTCCTTTTCCGGGAGTTTTTTTGCAGGAACTTCCCTAAACCAGGGATTGTGCGAACCGGTATGCCTCATTGCTGCGGTTCAGCCATCCTTTGCCGAACACGGGGAACTGTTTGCAAGAATGGTAAAATGATTTGCGCCGTTCGTTCAGAGTGGAGAGAAATTCGGACTCTCCCGTTTGGGTGAGAACGGTTTTCAACATCTGCCGGGTTTGTTTTCCCGGGATGCCGTCCACCACAAGCCCGGCGCCGTGGACATTCAGCGCGCGCTGCAAAATCTTCCCGGTATTCCTGCTCCCGGAATTGAAAAAATGGTCCCGCAACATAAACTCCGTGGCCGGAAAAGCGTCAGAACCCAGCCAGGAACGCACGGCGGCGGTATTATCCAGTACGTACTGGAGACATCCTTCCCAGGCCTCTTCCCGTCTTCCGGCATCCAGCAGGGCCTTCAATCTGTTAAACACGGCCGGTTCAATGCCGTCGCAAATGCCGCAAATCTCCCACTTGCCGCCCTTGTCGGCGGCAGGAAGGCGGGAAACGCGCAGGGAATCCGGCCCGGTAACGCGGCTGTCTTCAAACCGGAGGATAGCCGCGGCCATCTTTTTTTCTGTAGTATCCATTGGTTTGAATCATGGTTCCTTTGGTCGAAACGGCAATGGAGGAGTATTCAAGGGGGGAAACGGCTTGCTGAGGCGGCGTTATCGCCAACGGAACCTTCTTCCCGCTCCGGGAATGGCCCTTCGCTGCCGGAAGTTGACGGGGATGCCCGTGGGTGGAATGGCCTCTTGCCAGATGTTGCGTCCGCTTTGCTTCCTGCGGCTGCTGCATTCCGCCGGAGATATGAATAGATGATGAATGTTCAAAAGCGGCACGCCGGAAATTCATGGGAACGAGTAATGGCGCACGCCTCATAAAAGCAACCCGCTCAAGGGTTGACCTTGAGCGGGTTATGATGGAGCCGCTTGTCAGATTTGAACTGACGACCGTCCGCTTACAAGGCGGGTGCTCTACCACTGAGCTAAAGCGGCATGGTAATGAGGTGGCCCATATCTACAGAAGATGGCCCGTTGTGGCAAGCCGAAAATGGATAGTCAGGCATGGATATTTCCATTTTAAGAGATTGAAAACGTTTCAGGAGTCAAACAGGGAGCCCTGTTCCAGCGGCGGATCGGCAGGCGGTTCCTCCAAATGTGGGGCTGTTTCAGGATGCAGCGTTTCCGCGGAGGGGGCGGGTGAGCCTTCCGTCCGTTCCGCTGTTGCGGAAGGAGCGGTTGTTGGCCCTTCCGTTTCCTCATTTCCGGACTTGGCCGGAGGCATGATGCGGGAGACGCGTTCCACAGGATGCCTGGTAATGATATTTCCCTGGGCACCGCGGTTTTTGATTCTCAGGTCCGCGAAGTGGAAGGGCCTGATCAGGTTACGGAGTTTCAGAACGGCTTTCAGATAAACGTTTACGCTTATCTGGGAACTGTTTTCCTCCGTTTCATGCACGGAGAAGTGGAAGATGCGCGTTCCCTTTGCGCCTCGGGTAAGCGGATATTCCTTGTCCCTGGTGAACCCTCCTATGCGGAAACGCTTGGCGTACACGGGGCCGTCTTTTCCGTCACGGTAAATCAGGTTGAACACGGGGTCGTCCCCTTTTTTGATGACGGAAATATAAAGGGGATTTTTACCAGCGAAAAATTTGTCCTGAATCCGCACGATTTTGAGCACGCCTGCATTGTCAATGATCAACACGTCATCCAGCGTGGAGCATTTGCAGACAGGGTTTCCCTTCTTGACGCCGTAACCGGCAAAGCCTTCGTCATCAATATACAATGTTTCATTGGCAACAGCCACCTGCGCGCGGTTTACGGAGCCGAAGGAGGAAATTTCCGTTTTCCGCGGATAGGCGGCGCCGTATTTTTTACGCAGGGCTTCAAACCAGCGGATAGTGAATTTGGTAAGCTGGTTGAGGTTCTTCTGCGTTTGTTCGATGTCCTCTTCAAGCTGGCGGATGTGCTGGTCCGCCTTGAAAGCGTCAAATTTGGAAATCCGCTTGATTTTGATTTCCGTCAGCCTTACCAGGTCGTCCCTGGTAATGGGGGCGCGCAGCCGGGATGCAAACGGCTGCAATTCCCGGTCAATGGTGCCGAGCACTTCTTCCCACGTTTCGGAATCTTCTATGGAGAGGTAGATGCGGTTTTCAATGAATATTTTTTCCAGGCTTGCCTGGTGCCACGCCTCGTTCAGTTCCTTGAGTCGGATTTCCTGCTCCTGGCGCAGGATTTCCTTGGTGGAGTCCGTATTGTAGCGCAGGATGTCGCTGACACACATGAACCTGGGTTTTTCCTCCACAATGACGCAGGCATTCGGGGAGATGCTGACTTCACAGGCGGAGAAGGCAAACAGGGCTTTCCTCGTCTGCTCCGGATCCGCTCCGGCCGGGAGATGGACCAGGATGTCCACATGCTGGGCCGTATTGTCCTCAATGCGGGCGATTTTAATTTTTCCCTTTTCCGCAGCGGAGACAATGGAATCAATTAAGATTTCCGTGGTGACGCCGAACGGGATTTCCGTGATGCGGAGAAGTTTCTTCGATTCCGTGAGGATGCGCGCCCTGATGCGGACGCGGCCCGTCCCTCGTTCTCCATCACGGTAGTTGGTGGCATCCATCACGCCTCCGGTCGGAAAGTCCGGCAGAAGCTGGAAGGGCTGGCCGCGCAAGTAGGCGATGGAGGCTTCAATCAACTCATTGAAGTTGTGGGGAAGAATTTTACTGGAAAGCCCCACGGCGATGCCTTCCGCTCCCTGAGCGAGAAGAAGGGGGAATTTGACGGGAAGGCTGACCGGTTCCTTGTTCCTGCCGTCATAGGAGAGCTGCCATTCCGTGACCTTGGGGCTGAATACTACGTCACGCGCAAAGGAGGTGAAGCGGGCTTCAATATAGCGGGAAGCCGCTGCGGGGTCGCCTGTCAGAATATTGCCCCAGTTCCCCTGCGTGTCGATAAGCAGCCCTTTTTGTCCCAGCCCCACCAGCGCGTCTGCAATGGAACGGTCGCCGTGCGGATGGAATTTCATCGTGTCTCCCACGATATTAGCCACTTTATTATAACGCCCGTCGTCCAGGCGGTCCATGGCGTGCAGAATACGGCGCTGCACAGGTTTAAACCCGTCATTGATCTTGGGTACGGCCCGTTCCAGAATGACATACGAGGCGTAATCCAGAAAGTAGTCGGCATACATGCCTTCCACAGACTGACTCGCGGGAGCAATGTGGGCGGGTTGAGTCACGACGGCGGATATTAAAGGAATTGTTCCGGGGGGGCAAGCGCGATCTCCGTAAAGAAAATAACCGGCTTCCCTTGTCAGGGGAAGCCGGTTTTCCGGAAAAGGAAGGAATAAAAGCAATCAGGCCTGCTTGGCAGTCAGCCTGTTCTTGAGTTCCTCCGCTTCAGCGCGCAGGGCGTCGAGTTTGGCTGTCTGGGCTTCAAGGTCGGCGATTTCTTCCAGAACGGCCGCCAGGCGGCGCAGGTCGGCGGGTTGGGCGGCTGCGAGAGGCTGTGTTTTAGGAGCAGTTGTATTTTTGGTGCCGGGCTTGCGGCCGCGCTTGGCCTTGGATGCCTTCATCCAGCTTGAGATGGTCACCGTGCTGATGCCGAAGCGTTCGGCGGCTTCTTTCTGGGCACCCCTTTTGTTTTGGGTTTTCCGTTCAGCAATGAAATCAAGAACGGATTGTTTTTCTTCAGGCGTGTAGCGCCTCTTATTTTTGGTACTGTCGTTGGAATTCATGATGTTGACGAGTGGTTATTTATTTAACTAATCATCCTTGGTCTGGCAAGAAAAAAGTATATGTGTTATAACATTTTTTAAGAGGATTCTTAAATGACTGGTACGTATTCTTGAAGTTCTATTACGGGCGCTTTACTTTATTCATGATTGTTGTTGTTAACATATTGTGTTTTTTATGATTTTGCGGGAGAATACGCGGGATATTTAAACGCTTTTCCATGTTATATCTCGGGTGAAGCCTTTTTTCGCAATCTGCCTGTTGAACCACGCACGGCGGCTGTTCCCCGCCCGTTTTCCAGACGGTATTTTGAGGTTGCAGGGGGCCGCGGAATCGTATAAAATCACTCCAATTTCCCAGCCATTTTATCACGATGACCGATCAGACAGGAACCCCTTCTTCGCCGGAACCTCCCAAATTGCGACGCCGTTTGGTAACGGCAGCCCCTGCGGCCGCACCCAAGGTAAAGTTTGTTTCTCCCGCCGCGGAAGGCGTGGAGGTTGTCAAGCCGCGTTTTCTCACTCCTGAGTTGCAGGCCAAGCTGGCTCAGGAGCAGGAGGAAGCCGCCCGCCGCGCAGCGGAACAGGCGGAGGCGGATAGGATTGCTGCGGAAAAAGCGGCTGCCGAGCAGGAAGCCGCCCGTATTGCTGCCGAAAAGGAGGCGGCGAGAATAGCTGCCGAGCAGGAAGCCGCAAGAATCAAGGCGGAGCAGGAGGCTGCCGAAGCCGCGCGCATTGCCGCAGAAAAGGAGGCCGCCCGTGTAGCTGCCGAAGAGGAAAGAGCGCGCCTTGCGGCGGAGCTGGAGAAAAAGGAAGCCGCTTCCGCTCCGCAGCCCGAGCCCTCCGTGGATGCCCAGATTCAGGATGCCCTTGCCAAGGTAGCGGAGGCCCAGAAAGCCCTGGCGGAGGCTCAGGCCGCTGCACTGGCCCAGGCCGCAGGGGTAGCGCCTGCGGCTGTGCAGACCCCGGAACCGTCTGTTCCGGAGCCTGCTCCTGCGGGGAGGGCTCCCAAATTGAAAGTTTTCAAGACGGCCGCCGCTCCCGCTGCGGCGGAGAAATCCCCGGCCGCCGCTCCGGAAAGCGCCGTTCCCAAGCTGAAAGTATTAAAATCCCCCGTGGGGGCAGCACCAGCTTCTTCCGTGGCTCCCGCTGCGGTTCCCCAGCCTGTGGCCGCCGAGGGAGTTTCCCCTGCCGCTGGCGCTTCTCCGGCGGGCGACGGCGGTATTCAGCCTCCCGCCGGAACGGAATCCGCCCGGGATATGGCCGCTTCCGTGGATAAATCCAGATCCCTGCTGCGGGGTGTCATTTATGGGGTATGCGCTTTGGTTGTCATCGCTGCCGGCGTAGGGATTTATGCATGGAGCACCAGCAGCAAGAAAGAAAAGGTGGAAGGTGAGAACGCCCGCCTGAATGCGCTGGTCGTGGAAGG
>X359_Brown_throated_Sloth__coassemble_358_pt1 | contig 7098 bp, 6 predicted proteins | sample X359_Brown_throated_Sloth__metabat2_low_PE_003 | metagenome-assembled genome bin X359_Brown_throated_Sloth | reverse complement strand
CCCAACAGCACGCACCAGAGCACATGCTGGTTGCCCGCCAGAGAAACTTCCTGCTGGAGCTGGTAGATGGGGGCGGGTTCATGGAACAGGCCCATGGTAAAGTACCCCGCGCAGCTGGCAACCAGCAGGGGAGCCAGGAAATCAATAGTCAGCGCGCCCAGAACGATTTCACTTACGAACAGACCGCCCGCCAGGGGCGTATGGAAGGCGGAGGACATGCCGGAGGCGGCGGCGCAGGCCACTACCAGGCGCAGGCGAGGAGCTGAGAGGTGGAAGAAACGCCCCAGGGCGGAGCCCGCTACGGCGGCGGCCTGCACCAGCGGGCCTTCACGGCCGATGGATGCGCCGGAACCTACGGAGAAAACGGCGGACAGGGAACGCAGAAGGCTGGGCTTGGGAGGCACGTATCCATTGCCCAGCGCCACGGCTTCCATGTATTCCGTCGCCTTGGCCGGCACAAAGCGGTGGGTGAAGAGAAGCGTAAGCCCCGCCAAAAGGCCGCCCGCCGCCGGAACGAAGATGCACCAGGCCGGGTCCTGGCTGGCCATTTCCTGAAAGACCTGAATTTGCCTGTAGCTGGTCCGCCCCGTCAGGACGTCCTGCACCAGTTCCACGCCCATTTCAAAGACAAGGGCCATCAGGGCACCCAGCGTTCCGACGACGACCGCCCAGATGAAGATGACCTGCTTGTCCCCCAGCTTGATTTTTTCACGCAGGCTCAACGCCATGCGCAGCCATGACCAGGAAAGGCGCGTCTTTTCCGCAGGCTGGTTTTTCTTGTCCGTCATTGCAGGGCTTGTTGAAGGGACGCCAGGAGACTGGCTTCATCTCCCGTCCATTCCCCGTTGGGGCCCAGGGGGGCGTTTTTATGCCACCGCAGCAATTTCTGCATGGTGGTCAGGTAGCCGGTCACCATGGCGGCAGGCACGCCCAGCATCACAATGAGATGAGCGTTGCGGGAATCGTCCGGCCAGAGGACGCCCTCTGGGCTGATGCCTACGGTGACCTGCATGGAATCCAGCGCACTGGTGCGTCCGTGGGGGACGGCCAGGCCGTGATCCAGATAGGTGGTCTGCGTTTCCTCACGCAGAAGAACCGCATTCTTGATGTGTCTTAGCTGCCGGTCGTCAAGGACTTCCGCCATGGAATCCGTCAGGGTTTCCAGAGCCTGTGCCTGAGTGGTTGAGGGCTGGAACGTGCGTACGTGAATTTGAAGATTGTCTGCCACCGGGTCTTCTGAAGGCTTTTGGTTTTTCATTCTATGAAGGGAGGCATGATTATCAAGGAAATTCTGGCCTGCATACGGGGGAAGGAGGCTTTCCCCCGTGAATGGGAGGCGGGAAAAAGGGGGAAGAGACCTTTCCGGAGGGGCTTTTTTGACACAATGGCGGCGGAAGAGCCTGCTTTTAGGCTTTTTCTTCAGCGGGAATGAAGATACCCTGCCGCCATGATGCAGGATTCAGAAGTCATCAAACTCGTCAAGCCCGTACCTTCCGACCGCCTGGCAACCCAGGTGCTGGTGGCATGGTACCATGCGGTGCGCCCCAGGTGGAAAAAGCCGCTGGACCTGGCCATTACGGCCTTTTTTGTATTGATGGCGCTGTATTCCTTTTCCCTGCGCCCACTGCCCTTATTCGCCTGGCTGTCCCTGGCCGGGGCGCTGATGGCGATTATCCTGTCCTGGTTTTACGTCCCCTTTCTGGCAAAGGCCGCTCTGGCTGCCAATAAAAAGGTGCCCATGTACCATCAGGAAAAGGATTACGTTTTTCATGAGGATTACCTGACGTTCTCCAGCAAGGGCGTTGACCCCATGAATATTCCCTACGACCGTTTTTCCACGTTGTGCAGGACGCGCCACGCGCTGCTGTTCCTGTTCGGCAAGAAGCTGGTGCTGTGGCTGCCGCTCCATCTCATGGATGCGGAACAGCTGGAAAGCATCATGCGCAGGTTCCGGAATCATGGCGTGGAAGTGAGGGATGTCTCCTGATGCGGAGGGGCAGCCCGCGCCTTCCTGAAGGAAGGGGCAAATTTGCCGTTTCAGCGCCTTTTTTGTTGAGCGCGGGATGAAAACGGGTAGGGTGTCTCTATGTCACGTTACCATGGAGAACAGGTTCTGGTGGTTCCCCGCGCTGCCTTTGAGGAAGCGGGCTATTTCCAGGGACACCGGGAAGGCGGGGATCATTATCTGAATGCGTTCATGAAGCCGGGCGTCGCCTCGTTCATGGACCGGGAGGCTGCGGAAAATGACCCTTCCCACAAACAGATCATCGCCTATGCCATTTTCTGCCACCAGGGCCGCATTCTGCATTACACGCGCGGAGGCTCCGGCGGCGAGGCCCGCCTGCATGACAAGGGCTCCATCGGCATCGGAGGCCATATCAATCCGGTGGACCGCCAATCCGGCCATGACGACGTTTCCACCTATCTGGCCGGAGTGGAGCGCGAAATCCGCGAGGAACTGGTTATTGACGGGAACTGCACCCAGCGGGTTCTCGGCGTGATTAATGACGATACCAATGACGTGGGGGCCGTGCATCTGGGCATTGTCCACCTGTTTGAGCTGGATACGGACCGTGTGCGCGCGAATGAAGCGGCTCTGGCCAATCTCCGTTTTGTTTCTCCGGAGGAATTGTCCGGGGAAATGTTTGAGAAACTGGAGACCTGGTCTCAGCTCGCACTGGAACTGTTTAAAAACAGAGGGGCCTGATCCCCCCCCCGTTCCATGAAAAACGCCCGGGGAGGGGTGGATGCTTTTCCTTTTCTTCTCCGCCGTTTTTCCGCATGGGAAGCCCCCGCCGGCGTTGCGCCGGCAGGGGCTTCTTTTGTCCATCAGGGCCTGAAGAAAACGAAGGGCCTCAATGGGACATTTTTCTGCGCCTCCTCCACAGGAGGGGGGCCAGTCCTGCCAGGGCCAGGGCGGCGCTTCCGGGTTCCGGCACCTGGGCGAAAAGCATGGCGGAATTGGCCTGAAGATCCATGGACATGGCCGCGTCGTACAGGACGCCGTCGTTCAGGAATTTGATGTTGTCCAGGCTGGCAGGTATCTCTGTCAGGGAGAGTGTGTAATTGGTTGTTCCCGTAATGTCCACGATGACCGCATCTGCGGTGAGCCCCTGAAGCGTCAGGGAGGCGTGTTCCCCCAGAATAAGCGTGGTCAGGTCAGAGGTTCCGTTCAGGATAAGGCTGCTTCCCGCCTCAATGGTTACGGTGAGCGCCCCGCCCAGGGAATCCAGCGAGGTGCGGGTCTGGTTGACGGCGGAAACATGGGTGAAGTCACTCAGGGAAGCCAGGAGGCTGTCCACGGTTACATGGTCCAGCACCAGGCTCCTGTCTCCGCTTACGTTGGTTCCTCCGCTGATGTTTCCGGCGTACTTGTCAAAGCCGTAGGCCGTCGTTCCTGAGGAAAGATTCTGGATGCGTACGGTGGAGTTTCCCTCCACCGTTCCGCCGGAACCGCCGCCGGAGATGCTACCCCAGGAGTTCCCGTTATAAAGCGTGGCCGTGTTTCCGGTGATGGTGACGGACGTGTCCCCCTGAATGGAACCCGCCTTGCCTCCGGCGTAAACGTCCCCTTTAACCAGGCCTCCTGTCAAGCAAACCGAACTTCCTGCCAGGATAGAGCCTCCCTGGCCCGCGCCGTAAACGGAACCGCTGATAACGCCGCCTGTGACGGTGACGTTGGCGCCGCCGGAAATGGAGCCTGTCAGGCCGCCGCCCATAACATTTCCGGTGACGGAGCCGCCATTGATGTAAACATGCGTGTTTCCCCCAATGGTGGTGGTTCCGGTTCTGGCATTTGCGAAGATGCCGCCCATGATTTGATGGTTGAAGGTGCCGGAGTTGACCACAATGTCCACATTCCCCTGGATATCCGTGGCATAGGAGCCGACCACAGAGGAGGAATTACTGTTGGTAAAGGTGCCGAAGGAGGCGTTTTCCGCAGAGAATTCCAGATAAACGTTTCCGGTGACGCCGGCGGCGTTCACGGCTCCGAAGACCGTACTTCCGCCTGTGGCGGCATCCGTGAAACGGAGGAAGGCGTTCCCGTTGAGCGTGCCGGAAGCTCCGTGAGCTCCGTACCAGGCGGAGGCCTGTCCCTCCTTGGAGATGGTCAGCCAGACGTCTCCCGTGTAGTTGCCGCTGTTCGCATAAATATGAGTGGCGTTTCCGGAGGTAATGGAGACGTTTACGGAATTCCCCGTTCCCCCTGCGGAGGAATCCGCCTAGGCGCGGGCATTAAAGGTACCGGAGCTGGCCAGATTATCAGCGGTTTTGGTGAATCCCTCCGTTTTCCACTCAATATTGCCTTCCGGTGTTCCACCCTGGGTGAAGGAGCCGGAAGAAATAAAAGACTTTTCCGCGTTAAGCATTCCGGAAGTGGCAGGGGCATAGGAACCCGTGCCGTCCAGGGCCAGGTCGTGCAGAACAGCGGTTTCGCTGCCGTTGTATTGAATGGTGAGGCCGTTGCAGCCGGAGCCGGAGGTAACGGAAAGCGCTTCCCCAATCAGCATGTCTCCCAGCCAGACGTAATAACCGCCTTTCAGTCCTTCCATATCATTTCCGCAGATATATGCCATACGCAGGTTTTCCGCATTGGCGGACATGTCCAGGGAATACAGAATGGCATCGCCCCATTTGATGTAGGCCTCATTAATATTGAGCGTGCCGTAAAAGGAGCTGTTCCCCAGGCTGATGCTGAAATCGGAGGCAGTATCCCATCCGTCTGCTGCGCCGTTTCCCAGAACCAGGTTGCAATCAAAGGTAAAGCCGTTCTGCAGATCCGTCCCTTCCGCCCAGGAATAGGAAATGGAGCTTTCCCCGGATTGCCCCAAGCTGATGCCGTTCTCGTCCACAGTAACGTTGGCGAGGGAAAACCCTTTATTTTCCAACTGGCTGTTCGAGCTCCATGCGGGGGATTGCCCGCCCTGGTGAAAATTGATGGCCAGGCCGCCGGCGTCTTTTCTTTCCTGTCCGGCGGTGCGCCCCGCATAGCCCATGGCCCTGGCGATATTGCCGGCCATAAGCAGATCTCCCTGGGCATTGGGATGGAGGCCGTCGCTGCCGGGGTTGTTGAACATGGAGCTCACGCCGTAGAACGGCGTGGAGGATGTTACGTCAATGATGCCGGCATTGATGTCAATGACCGTGACGTTCTGCCTGCCATTCCCCCATGTTTTCAGACGATCATTGTAATCAGACACGGCCTGGTGGGTGGCGTCCGAATTGCCGTTGGAATGCCGGGTCCAGCAGGGAATGGTAAGGATGATGACATTCGCATGTTCATTGGCCTGGAACATGGCCTCCACGATGGTGTCCATATCGTTCAGGAGGTTTTGGGAAACGGAGTCAAGGCGGTCCGCCAGAGTGGCGTTGTTTCCGTCGGAAAGGAGATCGTTGGTGCCGATCATCATGAAAAAGGTATCCGGCGTATTGTCCCCGGTGAATGTCTGGCCTGAATAGGCGCTTCCGTTTGCCTTGGTGCCGGAAAGCCCCAGCCAGTTGTAAATGTTGGAGCCGTCAAACCTGCTTCCGCTGCTCCTGCCGGATATTTCCCAGGCCCTGGCGCTTGCCTGGGAGGAATGTTCATTGTTGAATATCTGGCCCCCGTAGGAGGTCCCCGCAGTAACGCCCCCGGAATAATTGCCGGTTTTGACGCCTTCCGCCTGGTAGGAAATGCCGTTGTCTGTAAATATTTTATGGAGGGCCCAGCGGTAGGAGGCGCTGTTGACCCCGTGGGTGATGGAGTCCCCCACGTACATGACGTTTCCCAGTTCCGTGCCCGCCGGGGCGGCGGTTGCTGCGGGAAATGCCGCCGCCAGGGCAGCCAGGAGGGGGAGAGGGAGCCGGACTTTCATCAGAGCGTCAAGAAAAAATGAAAAGGATATTTGAAAAAGAGTGAAGAAAACGTCCATCCCTGAACGGAGCAGGAATGGACACGGTAAGGAAAAAGTCAGGCCCTGCGGCGGCGCATCAGAAAGATACCCAGCCCCAGCAGGCCGAGAGAGGCCGCAGCCGGTTCCGGAACGGCGCTCAGGGCATATTCCCTCATCTGGTCTTCTGTCAAAACGGCCGTGTACAGGTCAAAATTATTCAAGGTGTATTCTCCCGTGATTCCGTTCGGAGCGCTCCATGTGTTTCCGGAGGTGTCTTTGGCGGAAAAATTGATCTGGGTCATGTTTTGGTTGCTGAAGGAAGCGCCGCTGCTCAATGTGGTCAGTGTGGTCAGTGTGGATGTGTCGTTGCCCAGCATGGCGGAGATAGAGACATTCCCTGCATTGAATGTGTAAAACAGGGTCAGAGGCTTGCTGGCGGAATAATCGGAAAACGTTTGTGTTTTCCAGGGGGAGGAGGAATTGTTGCCTCCATTGTAAGCAAAACCTCCGGCACACAGGGTGAGATCTCCTGACTCCGAAAGTTGAAACCCCAACCCTTCCAGATTTTTGTAAGAGCCGGTATTATAGGTAAACAGCAATCCTACATTTGACTCTGAAGTGCTTCCCAGACCGGAAATCGTGAAAGCCATTGTCCAGTTGGCGGTTCTGTTTACGCCAATAGTCGTGGGGGAGGATACAGTCAACGCATCGCCGGAGGTTCCGTCATAGACGGTGGAATCTTTTGAATAAGCCGCGTCCAGGCCGTCGATGGAAGCCCCGAAGGACAGGCTGCTTCCCATGGCGGCGATCAGGAGGGCAAGATATTTAGTCTTCATGTCAGTTGTCGCAACAGTTGGTAGAAATGCCCTTGCATAAAGGGATTCCGCTTTTTATCGGATTCCTAATCCGCCAACAATTAAAAATATTGATGATAAATGTGTTATTTGATGTAATGCATTAACTTTCATTAGTATTGCCGGGCACTGGTCTTTTCCGGTCCATTTCTTTTGCCATGATTTTCCTGCCTTTACCCCTGTTGGAAGGGCAGGATGCCGCAAACGGATTAGGAATCCGGCAGGAGGTTGAACATCAGGGATAAAAAAGCAGGAGATGCCTTGCCTTATTGGAAATGATGGAATATCGGGAGCAACGGTCATTCATTCCTGAAAAACGAAATGAAATTGTTCCGCGGCCTGTTGACCGTGAGTGGGCGGAAATTGAATCG
>X359_Brown_throated_Sloth__coassemble_215_pt1 | contig 8711 bp, 8 predicted proteins | sample X359_Brown_throated_Sloth__metabat2_low_PE_003 | metagenome-assembled genome bin X359_Brown_throated_Sloth | reverse complement strand
TTCCCCAGCATCCCAGCAGTTCACCTCTGACGGCGGCAGCCGCCGGAAAAGAGGCATCACCAGGAATTGCCGCATCTGGCGGGCCGTATCCGGACAAAACGGAAAATTCCCCGCCATAAGGATCATTTCTTTCCCTGTACTCCGGCCATTTTCCGGAACCTGTCCGCAAGCAGGAATCCGGTGGCCGCCCAAAGAAAGGAAATGGCGGCTCCGGCCAGCATGGCCCACGGGGAATGGGCACCCAACACGTTAAAGGAGCTTTTCAGCCATGCGCTGACGGCGTCGCCGCCACGGTAAAGGACCGTATCAATAAAGCTCTTGGCTTTATATTTTTCTTCCGGCGACAATACGGAATTCAACATTTCACGGCCGGGACGCACCATTCCGTATTCCCCGATGCGGCGTACCGCCATCACCACGGCCACGACGGCAAATACCGGAGCGAAAGCCATCCATACAAAACCCAGGGAAATAAGAACGGGGACAACCGCCAGCAGCGCCGCCAATCCGAATTTCCGAACAATGCGTCCCGCCAGAAATACCTGAAGCAGCATGGTACACCCCTGAACAACAACGTCCAGCACTCCGAATACCTGCGTCTGGCGCACCGGATCAGGAAAGGAAGACGCTACAACGCTCATCAGCTCAAAATACAGGAACGTATTGGTCCCGGCCAGCAGGATGATGAACAGCCCGATGCCCATCAGGAAGGGAGACCGGAATACGGCAGACGCCCCGGCAAACGGGTTCCCTCCCAGAGGGCGTTCCCGGCAATCGGCCGGAAGACGAACTCCCGTTTCCGCATCTTCCGGGGAATTCCCGTCACGCCAGCGGTGCAGGTACATTCCCGCCAGCATCGCCAGCGCCAGAAAAACAGCGGCGGCAAGGAACAGCCACAAAAGGCCGGCCACTCCGGCAAGGGCGGCCGTCACCGCCGGCCCCGCCATGGCCCCAAGGCTGCTTCCGCTGGCAACCAGGGCAAACAGGCGTTTCATCTGCCCCGGCTTCATGACGTCCGACAGCACGCTCCACGCCACGGAAACGGTAAGCAGGTTAAATACGGACAGCCACACATAAAACGAACGGGCCGTCCAGACATTTCCCGGGCATGCCAGCACGAGCGCCGCGAAAACCGCCAGGTTAAGAATGAAAAAACCGTACGTCCACGGAAGAATGGCCTTTCTCCGCACCTTTGAGGAAACCCATCCGAATAAAAACTGGCCCCCTATGGAAGCAGCGAAAGTAGCCGTAAAAAGCCACTGCAGATTCTGAACGCCTCCGGCAATGCCCATCGTCTCCCGGACCGGCCTCAACATGGAATAGGCCAGGAACAACAGGAAAAACAGGAGGATTCCCCCCGCTGCGGCAGGCAATTCGCGGGTTTCCGCATGCAGCACCTTTTCCAGGCTCCGGCACAGGCGTTCCTTCATTCCGCTGGACATGCCCGGAATTTACCATGCCCGGAAGATTTTTTCACTTAAATCGTCCCGTTCCCCAAAAATCCGCCTTTCTTTCACCTCCCTGCCGGAACTTCTCCTTCCAACTGGACTTGCAGGATAAGCCGGATTATGATGGGGCATCCCATTCCCTCGTGTTTCCCGCCCCATCAGGAATCATGAAGCGCTCCCATGAACCAGAGAAAAATCATCCATGTGGATATGGATGCCTTTTACGCATCCATAGAACAGCGGGACCATCCCGAATACCGCGGCAAACCCATCGCCGTAGGCAGGCCGGAAATGCGCGGCGTGGTGGCGGCGGCCAGTTATGAGGCGCGCCGTTTCGGAGTGCGTTCCGCCATGCCTTCCATGAAGGCTCTCAAGCTTTGCCCCCATCTGATTTTCACCCGCAACCGCATGGATGTGTACAAGGCCGTCTCCGCGCAGATACACGCCATTTTCCACCGTTACACAGATCTGGTGGAACCCCTTTCCCTGGATGAAGCCTTTCTGGACGTCACGGAAAACAAGCCGGGCATTCCGCTGGCCGTCGACATTGCGAGGAGGATTAAGAAGGAAATCCGCCGGGAACTTCACCTGACGGCCTCCGCCGGCGTTTCCTACAATAAATTCCTGGCAAAAATCGCTTCCGATTACCGTAAGCCGGACGGGCTGTTCACGATCCATCCATCCCGGGCGGAAAAATTCATCGCGGCACTTCCCATTGAAGCTTTCTGGGGAGTCGGGCACGCCACCGCCGAACGCATGCGCGCCCTTTCCATCACCAACGGGGCACAGCTCCGGGCACGGGACAAAGACTTCCTGGTAAGGCATTTCGGCAAAACAGGAGCCATCTTCTACAACTTCGCCCGCGGTGTGGACGACCGCCCTGTGGAACCTTCCCGCATGCGCAAATCCGTGGGTTGTGAAGAAACCTACCGGGAAAACGTCACCAGGGCGGAAGCGCTGGAACAACGCCTCCCCCTGCTGGCGGAAGAACTCGCGGGGCGGCTGGCCCGTTCCGGCTTCCGGGGAAACACCCTTACCCTGAAGGTTAAGTTCCCGGACTTTGTCCAGAAGACCCGCTGCGCGACCGTTCCGGAAATCCTGACGGAGAAAGAAGGAATTCTCCCCCTGGCCCGCACCCTGATGGAAGAACTGGATTCCGGGGACCGTACATTCCGCCTTCTGGGGCTGTCCGTCTCCCATCCCCAGGAAGAACAGCGGCAGGGCATCTGGGAACAGCTCTGGCTGGAGCTGGAGTATTAACTCTTCCATAGACTGCCATATTTTCAGGACTCTCCCCTTAAAAACGGCAATACCCACAAGATATCGTTTCAGGAATGAGCAAAACCCGCTCCAACCTGGTCATAAGCCATATGAATCAGGAAGAACGGAGACACTGGGCGTCATGGATAGGCATGATTGCGGAAGGCGTGGCTGGAGTCATGGCCGTGAATGGAGGGATTCCCGCCTCCCGGGACGTACCCGATCCCGGCCCTGCCCGCACGCGCCGCCCCCTCACGGAAACGGAAAAACGCATTATCGAACACCAGGGAACGGAACCGCCCTTTTCCGGGGAATTCGTCAGCTTCTTTGAGCCGGGCATCTATTCCTGCCGCAAATGCGGTGCGCCTCTGTTCCGGTCGGAAGACAAATTCGATGCCGGATGCGGCTGGCCCTGTTTTGATGATTCCCTGCCGGACGCCGTCACAAGCGTCCATGCGGGCGGCGGGCGGCGCACGGAAATCACCTGCGCCCGCTGCGGAGGCCATCTGGGACACATTTTCAATGGAGAACGCCTGACTCCGAAGAATCTGCGCTACTGCGTCAATTCCCTTTCCCTGGAATTCCGGGCAGCCCCTCTTCCGATAGCGGCGGATGCCCCCCGTTAAAGGCGCGCGGCAGGAAAAAATATCCGGCCGCCCTTCCATGCGCTGCCGGATGCGGCCGCCGCGGCGGAATTTACCCTGAAATCCGTTCACGGCCCCGGAGCCTCAGCAGGCAACAGGGAATATCCTTGACCCGCAAAATCCTTGCCGTAAGCAGGATATACCTTTCCGCCCAACCTGTTTCCCCCGTGCCGGGAAACAGGGGGGATTAGCTTGACTTTCCCGTAATGTCGCCTATTCTGGTTCAAGCATTATTTGCAACCACTCACACTTATTATGACCGACCGCAGAATTGTTATCACCGGCATCGGAGTGATCAGCCCCCTGGGCAATGATCTCGCATCCACCTGGGAAGCCATGAAGGCTGGCCGCAGCGGCATTGACACCATCAAATCCATGGATGTTACCGGCTACTCCACGAAAATCGCCGGTGAAGTCAAGGATTTCGATCCCGCCCCGTACTTCAAGACGCCCAAGGACGCCCGCCGCGTGGACCGCTTCACGCACTTTGCCATGAGCGCTGCCGGAATGGCTCTCAAGGATTCCGGACTGGATCTGGAAGCGGAGGACAAAACCCGCATCGGCGTCATGGTGGGCAGCGGCATCGGCGGCCTCGGCACGCTGGAAAGCCAGCATGCCACGCTTCTTTCCAAGGGGCCTGCCCGCGTGTCCCCCTTCATGATCCCGTACATGATCAGCAACATTGCCTCCGGCCTCATCTCCATGGAATACGGCCTCGGCGGTCCGAACATGTCCATCGTCACGGCCTGCGCCACCTCCAACCACAACATCGGGGAAGCCTGGCGCATCATGAAATTCGGGGATGCCGACGTCATGGTCTGCGGCGGAGCGGAAGCTACCATCCTGCCCACGGGCGTGGCCGGGTTCAGCAACATGAAAGCCCTCAGCTCCCGCAATGACGAGCCCCAGCGGGCCTCCCGCCCGTACGACGTGGACCGCGACGGCTTCGTCATGGGCGAAGGCGCCGGCGTTGTCATTCTGGAAACGCTGGAACACGCCCAGAAGCGCGGCGCAAAAATTTACGGGGAACTCGTCGGCTACGGCATCTCCGCGGATGCCTACCACCTCACCGCCCCGGACCCGGAAGGCCGCGGCGCCGCCCGCTGCATGAAGATGGCTCTGGAACACGCGGGAATGAAGCCGGAAGACATTGACTACGTCAACACGCACGGCACCTCCACCCCGCTGGGCGACATCTGCGAAATCAAGGCCATCAAGGCCGTTTTCGGCGACCACGCTAAAAACGGGCTGCTTATCAGCTCCACCAAATCCATGACCGGCCACCTCCTGGGCGCCGCGGGAGGCGTGGAACTGGCCGCCTGCCTGATGGCCATGCAGGACAACATCATCCCGCCCACCATCAACGTGGACAACCAGGATCCGGAATGCGACCTGGACTGCGTGCCCAATAAGGCCCGTGAAACCAGGGTGGACGCCGTCTTGAGCAATTCCTTCGGCTTCGGGGGGCATAACTCCTCCGTCATCGTGAAACGATTCGCCTGACCCTTTCAGGCCTCTCCTTTCCGGCGGAAGCGCTGATGTTTGCGGCCACCGCAGCCATCGCGCTTCCGCTTTTTTCATTTAAAAGCCATGCCCGCCAAAACGCATCAGGACATTCTGCTCATGCGCTGGGCCCTGTTCTCCGTAGCCGGGCTTATCCTGCTCGTGGCGCTCTATTACCTGGGCCTTACTCCCGTCTGGGGCCGGGAGCTGAAGGAAGCCATGGCCTCCGCCCCGTTTCTGCTTCCCCCGGACGCCCCCGCCCTTTCTCCCGGCACGGGATTCCTGCTGTGCATGGCGTTGACGCTGGCCCTCGTTTACGATTTGCTGCTCATCCGCGGCACGCTCCGCAAAACGGCCGTTCTGGCCGCTTTCCTCCTTCTTCTGGCCAGCTTTACCCCGGTGCTGGGGCTGTGGGGCCTTTTCTTCAATGCCGTCCCATGCCTGCTTTCCGCAGGGAGCGCGGGCGCGCTCGCCATCCTCTGGCCCCAAACGCCCCCTGTCCGGCGTCATTCCGAACCTCCTTCCGCTCATGAATAATCTGGACTATCCCATCCCCGTGCTTGAACTGGTAACCGCCCTGAAACAGCTTCCGGGCATCGGCACCCGCGGCGCGGAACGCATGGCCCTGTGGATGCTCCAGGGGCACATGGGAGAAGCGGAGGCGATTGCCCGCACCATCGGCCAGGCGGCGGAACACGTTACGCCCTGCCCCGTCTGCGGCTTCTTCAGCACGGAAGGGGAGCCCTGCGCCGCCTGCCGGGATGAAGAACGGGACAGCCGCCTCATCTGCGTGGTGGAACAGGCCACGGACGTCATCCCCATTGAACGCAGCAGCGCCTACCGCGGATTGTACCACTGCCTGGGCGGCAAGCTTTCCCCTCTGGATGATGTGGAGCCGGAAGATCTCAACATTCAATCCCTGGTGGAACGCGTCTCCCGGCAGCCTGATTGCGAAGTCATTCTGGCAACAGGCTCTGACGTGGAAGGGGAGGCAACGGCCACCTACCTCCACCATCTGCTCAAAGAAATGGATTGCAGGATATCCCGCCCTGCCCAGGGGCTGCCTGCCGGCTCCGGCCTCAGCCACGCGGACACGCTGACGCTGATGAAGGCTCTGGAAGGACGCACCCGGCTGTAAAGGAAAGCCCGTTCCTCATCCATCCCGGCATGGGGACGGTTCCGTCTTTACAGCGGTTTTCCTGCACCGGGCAAAACGCCTCTTTCCCCCCATAATGAAGGAAAAAACGTCCGCCTCATTCCGCCAGTCCGTCCACCCGGGCGCGGTCAAAATCCGCCGGGCAAATCGTCACCTTCACCCGGTCGCCCGGTTTGAGCAGATCCCTCAGGGAAGCGTTCTTTTTTTCTACAAAAGCCACGGCGGTTTTGCCATTCGGAAGGGTGGCGCGGAAAGCCGTATCCGCGATACGCTCCACAATAACGGCGACCGCCTGCACCATCTGGCAGGGATAAGGTTTCATCTAAAAAAAACGGGTTACCAATTCATTAGTTCGTTCATCAGGTCATTCCCGGTTTTAAGCCCCTTTTCCGCAGCGTCCTGAAGCCGCGGCACAACCGGGACGGGTACTTCGTCCGCAGCGGGAATCCTGAACTTGCGGCCATTACGTTCCGCACCATCCCCCGCCCCGTTTTCTCCGGTCCCTCTGTTCAGCAACCGCGCCGCGACATCCGCCACCTCAGCCGCCTTGCCCATTCCTATTTCCGTCAGGCGGTTTCCCGCCGCCTTGATGAGCCGCGCGGACAAGTCCTCCGACGGGTTGTCCAGCGTCCCGCCGATATTCACATTGGCCCACGCCAGATTGCCTCCCGCTCCCTGGCGGGAAACGGAAAACACATCGGAAAACCCCGGAAGAGCTTTCCACAGGCCGTCGGCCCGCAACCCCACCTGCAGCCTTCCGGTCAGCGCCCCCCCTTTCCCGATTTCCAGCCAGCCTTCCACCCTCACCAGGTTTTCGCTTTCCACCAGAATATTGGAAATATGCCAGGCGGATTCCTGATAGGAGAACTGGGCGGACGCCTCGTGCAGGGGAAGATTCCGGAATCTGGAAGAACCGCAGAACAGGGCCAGCCTGTCCAGAACGGGAAGGCCGGTCAGCATGCCGCCCTGCAACCTGGCGAGCCCGGCCACATGGGTTACGCCGTCCCGTCCGCCGCGCAGGTCTATCCCGCCGCTTACGCTGCCCTGGACATGCTTTTTCCAATGGCCTTCCAGGACGGAAGAGGCGGGGACGCCGTTCACCACCATATTCGCCGTCCAGGAGGAGGAAGAGCCGTCCCAGTCCCCCTTGATGTCCAGATAACCGCCGGCAGCCGTAGTCAGGCGGCAGGACGGAACGTTCACCCTCCTGCTGGCATGGTTAAACTGCGCCGTGCCGGACATCAGGGAAAACTCCGGGCATCCCTTGAAAGGAAGGCGCAGCCTCCCCCCCTGCATTTCAAACCTGTACTGGCTGGAACCGGCGTCATAGGCGCTCTCCACACGGGTCCCGTCCAAAACATACGGCCGGCCGGCCTCCCCATAGGAAACGGACAGGGAATCAATGCTCCCCTTTTCCAGACGGAACGTATCCGGCAGAATATTCTCTTCCGCCCAGCTCCTGGCCCCTTCCGGCTTTTCCCGGAAACGGAAAGGCACGGGAGCGAGCTGAAGCTTCAGCTCCGCAATATTGACGGAGGTAATGACAAACGCGCGCTTCAGCAACTCCCAGCGGCTGAATTCCGTCTCAATGTTCCTGGCCTGAAGGGAAGTCAAAAACTCATGCCCCTCCATCGTTACGCCGCCGCACCGGATGCCGGAACCGTCCCAGTCAAGAGGGTCTATCCTGGCGGTCTCCACATTCATATCATCAACGGCGGACTGTTCCAGCATGGCTAAAAAACCATCGCTCTTCAAATAGGCCCTGACGTACAGATAGGATCCCGCCACCACAGCCGCCGCCAGAACAAGCATCCCCAGCACGCCCCACAGCAGCAGCTTTTTCCAGACGCTGCCGGCACGGGGCTTTTTCCTGCGTATCCTCCTTATTCTGGGCATGACGCCAGCCTATATCAAATCCGGCTCCGGTCAAGCCTCCGGATTGCCTCCCGGCCTGCCGCAAACTGCGGGGAACGGGCATCCGCGCAGCAGGCCTTCCCCCTCCTATCGCGGACCGTGGTACACCTTATGCCTTCCGGAAGCCATGGTGATGAAAATCAGGAACAGGGCATAAGCCGCCAGAAACCCCATGGGAATGACCGCTCCATGTTCCCCACGCCCCAGCGCTTCAATGGGCGCGGCCTGCTTCACCCAGATATTCTGCGCCAGCCAGGCCAGGAAAATCGCCAGCAGCAGCGTAGGCGTCACAAACTTCATGATGAAACGGTAAATTCTGGGAATGCGGATGACGGAACCGTCCTCCAGATCCTTCAACCCCCGGTCCACCCCCAGTTTCCAGGAAAACAGAATCATCATCACCATGGCGCTCACAAAGAAGCACAGCGTGCCCAGAAAGAAATCATAAGTATCCATCGCCAGCAGATTGCCGCTGTACCAGGCAACGATGAACGTTCCCGTAGCCGTAAAAAAGCCCTGCACCACCACAGCCATTTTGCGTTTCAGCCCCATGAATTCCTCAATAAAGGACAGGCCCACCTGCATCATGGAAATGGAGCTGGTGACCGCCGCCACCGTCAGAAGCAGGAAAAACAGGCTGCCGAATACCACGCTGGACCCCATTTTGGCAAAAGCCTGCGGGAGCACCATGAAGCCCAGCGCGAAGGTCCCCTGCCCGGCGGCTCCGGCCACTCCCAGGAACGCCACGGCGGCGGGAACCGTCATCATGCCGGCAATGCCCACCTC
>X359_Brown_throated_Sloth__coassemble_212_pt1 | contig 12187 bp, 9 predicted proteins | sample X359_Brown_throated_Sloth__metabat2_low_PE_003 | metagenome-assembled genome bin X359_Brown_throated_Sloth | reverse complement strand
TCCTCCAGAAAACGGGCTATATCCGCCGCGGAACGGGTGGAGGTTCCTTTCAGCAGGCACTCGGACATCAGGTCCGTCACCCCGGCGTCATGCTCATTCTCCGCACGGCATCCGGCCTTGAACGCCATGCAGGCATAGGCCAGCGGCAGGCGATGGTCTTCACGGATCACCACCTTCATGCCGTTGCCAAGAACATGCTCGCTCAGGGCCGTTCCCGCAGAGGCGGAGGCCCTTTCTTCATCCCCGGCGTTGCTGCCCGGGGGGTCCAGGCTGACTTCCGTCACATTCGGGGAAGACAGCCAGGTGGAACAAACGCGGTGCAAATCTTCCGTAGTCACCCGTTCAATAGCTTCCTGCCATTCGGAAGACAGGTTCAAATTGCGCGAGCCGAACCAGTCCGCCCCCATTTCCGAGGCCACCCCGGAAGCGGAACTCCTGCGGCGCAGGCGACTGACCCGGGTCTGTTTGCAAACTCTCTTCAGGTCCTCCGTAAAATCCTCTTCCGCCAGATTGCGAAGCTCCTGAAGCACCAGATCCCGCACCTTGTCGCGCTGGGCGCGGTCCACGTCCATGCTGATGGTAAACGCCCCTTCATCCGTCTCAGACTGGTTGGAATGCACCTCAATGCTGTACACCAGGCCCAGGCGGTCATGGAACTTTTCATAAAAACGGGCGGAACGTCCGCCTCCCAGAATGCTGGACAGAGCGGAAAGGGCTGGCGTATCCGGATGGGCGGAACAGGGCAGGCGCCAGGCAAGGTGCAGCTTGGAGTAAGGCACGGCAAACTCCTTCCGCACCCTGCGGGAACCGAACTGGTGAGGTTCATGGGGAATGGGTTCCCGGTTCAGGGGACGGGATTTCAGGTCTTCCACCAGCAATTCCAGATGGGAAAGAATCTCCGCGGCATCCACGTCCCCCGCGATGGAAAGAACCACGTTGTTCGGAACATAACGGCTGGCATGGTAATCCAGCACGTCCTGCCGCGTCAGGCAGTCAAAGGCGGCGCGCTCACCCAGAACGGGCCAGCGGCGGGGATGCTTGAGATACAGCGTCTGCATCAGAAGCTGGTAGGCCACGGAATCGGGATCATCCGCATACATGGCCATCTCCCGGCGCACGACCTCCTTCTCCCGCTCCATCTCGTCTTCCGGGAACGTGGGGAAAAATACAAGCTCCGTCAGAAGATTCAGGAAAATCTGCCAGGACTCCGCAGGGCCGTCTATATAGTACACGGTGCGGTTCACGCTGGTGTACGCATTCCAGTGGCCGCCGCGTTCCTGCACCTTGCGGGCCAGTTCCTGCCCGGAAAAATGCGCCGTTCCCTTAAACACCAGATGCTCCAGCAAATGGGAAAGTCCGCTCCCCTGCCAGTGCCCCTCATTCATGGACCCCGTGCCTACCCAGTACTGGAGGGACACTACGGGATGAGACTTGTCCTCCTTAATCAAAACCGTCAAACCATTTCCAAAACGGCGCGTCACAGGTTCCTTGGCTGAACTCATGTTCCCTACCGTGCCTCAAGAAGGCGCCCCATGCAAGCCGGCGCTCCGTACGTGCCCCCGGACTGTCAAACTTACCCCGGAGGCCAAAAGCGCGTCCTCATCAAAAAAACCGCCCTAAAAAGAATCCTCTCCGCGCATTTTTTTGAACAAATATCACTCCCTGCCGCTCTATCTGTCGTAGAACGGCAGCTCTTCTGCCGCTGCATTACCAACACCACACAACCTCACATATCATTATATGAAAAAAATCCTCGCTGTAGCAGCCTTTGCTTTCGCCTTCAGTGTCAACGGTTACGCTCAGGAAGCCGCCGCTCCGGCGGAGTCCCCCGCCCCCGCTGCCCAGAAGTGCTGCAAAAAAGATAAAAAGTGCCCCAGGAAATGCGCCAAGGAAGGCAAATGCCCAGAAAAATGCGGCCAGCCTTGCAGCAAAGGGGAAAAGCCCTGCGACTGCCCCAAAAAGGGAGAAGCCCCCAAGGCCTGACCCAACGGACCGTTAAAATAAATAAGAACCCTTGCCGGAACCTTCCGGCAAGGGTTTTCTCCGCCGGAAGAGGGCAACCGCGCTCCTTCCGTTGACTGCGAAATTACTTGATCTTAACCTTCAACCCATTTTATAAATCGTCATCATGAAAACAGCTTCCATTCTTACCATCGGCTGTGCAGCCATGGCGCTGTCCATTACTTCCTGCACCAACTTCGGTTCCCCGAACACCTATAACCTGAACGAAATCGGCGGAGCCCAGGAAACCTATACCGGCACGGTCACCAGCGTGGAAAACGTCAAGATCCAGGCCAATAACGCCAACACCGGCACCGGAATCGGCGCCGTGGCGGGCGGGTTGACCGGCGCCATGTTCGGGGGCGGCAACGCCAAATTCGCGACGGCGGCGGGCGGCGCCATTCTGGGCGGCATTGCCGGCAACCAGATTGACAAGGCCGTCAACAACACGACCGGGGAACGCATCACCGTGCGTCTGGACCAGAAGAGGAACGGCACCCGCAACTACACGGTCGTCCAGGTCGCCAGCAGGAACAACCCGATTCAGGTCGGACAGCGCGTGCGCGTGATCATCGGCAACAACGGTTCCCGCGTGCTGGCCTATTAATTGGACATCCACTACTGACCAAGCTATATACCGGCATGATCTTCGGCACCTTACCCGGCGGCGCACCTGTAGAATTGTTTGAACTGTCTTCCGACAAGCTGACGGTACGCATCAGCAACTACGGGGGGCGCATCATCTCCGTCGTCAAGGACAGCATGGACATGATCGTAGGGCCCAAGCACTTTGAAGACATGCTGAAAGACACCTGTTATTGCGGTGCGATTTGCGGCCGTGTCGCGAATCGCATCGCAAAAGGCAGGTTCTCCATTGACGGGGATTCCCGCACCGTGGCCGTCAACAACGGCCCCAACCACCTGCACGGCGGCATCCAGGGGTTCGACAGCAAAGTCTGGCAGGTGCAGGAAGCCGGGCGCAATACGCTGGTGCTGACCCTGCACTCCGCAGACGGTGAGGAAAATTACCCCGGCAACCTGGAAGTGGTAGCCACCTACACCGTGGTGGAAGAAACCCTTCATCTCCGCCTGGAAGCGTATGCGGACGCGGCCACAATCGTCAACCTCACCAACCACGCTTACTGGAACCTGTCCGGCAAACCCACCATTGATTCCATGACTCTGGAGGTACGGGCCTCCGCCTATACTCCGGTGGATGCGACCAATATCCCCGACGGCCGTATTCTTCCCGTGGAAGGAACGGACTTTGACCTGCGGAAAGCAGCCCTGCTGGGGGAACGCAACTCCGCCGCCCACCCGGACACCGCCGCCGGACTGGACCACAACTACGTGCTGGATTCCGAACCGGGCGACAAAATCGCCGCCATCCTTCTTGACCCGGAATCCCGGCACCGCCTGATTGTGGCGACGGATGCTCCCGGCCTCCAGGTATATACCGGGGAATACCTGCCCCAGGCGCGCCAGGGAATAGCGCTGGAAGCCCAAGGCTTCCCCAATGCCGTCAATACCCCCCACTTCCCCAGCGTCATTCTGCGTCCCGGCCAATCCGCCACGCGCAGCATTACCTGGACTGTCAGATAGGCAGCATGCCTGAATCCCGTTTCCGAACAAAAAACGGCGCTTCAACAACGCCTGCAGCGGGCTTTCCTGTGCAGGCACGCGGCATCAGGAGGCCGCGTAAAGCCCTTCCGCCGCAACCTTTTGGAGCCCTTCCGCGATGCGTTCCAGGGAACGGCTCACAAAAACCAGATCCGCAACGGAAACCAGATTGTCCTGATATTGCTCAGGCAAGCAGGCAAACGCCTCCGTCAGGGACGCCGCATGCTCCGCCAAATCCTCCAGCGCAGGGACAAGCTCCGCCAGAGCCTCCCCGTCCCAGGAGGAAACAGCCTTATTCACAGCCCTGAACCGCTCCGCCATTTCCCGATAGACAGGATCCGCCAAGGCAGCCTCCCGGATGCGCGGGCGCTTATTCAGCCTGTTGGCCCTTTTGGCGATGGTCACGGCCTCATCACCAATCCGTTCATACATGGAGGACATACGCAGGGAAGCCAGCACCACTTTGAGGTCGGAAGCCACCGGACTGAAAAAAGCCAGCAGATGCAGCCCTTCCCTGTCCACCGTCATTTCCAGCTCGTCCAATTCTTCGTCATCAGCAATAACCCGATTGGCGGAAGACTCATTCTGCTGCAAAAGGCCGGCGGCGGCCAAATCAAGGGCGCTCTGCGCCTTATAGGCCATCTGGAGCAAATGCGTATTCAGGGAGGAAAGGGCGGCGTCAAACTCCCTCAGGGTGTGCGCGTCGTGATTCATGATTCGGAATATTGGCTTGATGATTGGATAAGGTTTTGCCGGCATGATAAAAAAGATGCTGCCTGCGCAGGCTGTTCTTTCTGGCGGCGCTGGCAGCCAGCCTTCGTCCAGAGCCGGGAACATGGGGAACACGCCCGGCTCCATTTTTGGAAATATTCTTTGGAAAAAGCATAATCGTCTCTCTGTTAACTGAATCTTCCCGTAATGTAATCCTCCGTTTCTTTCAGGGAGGGATTGGAAAAAATCTTTTCCGTAGCATCAAATTCCACCAGCCTGCCCAACATGAAAAAACCGGTCAGGTCCGAAACGCGCGTAGCCTGTTGCATATTATGGGTGACCACAATGATGGTAAACTTGTCCTTGAGACGGTGCATCAGCTCTTCCACCCTCACCGTCGCAATGGGGTCCAGGGCGGAACAGGGTTCGTCCATCAGCAGGATGCGCGGCTTCACGGCAATGGAACGGGCAATGCACAGCCGCTGCTGCTGGCCGCCGGAAAGACCATTGGCGGAAGCATGGAGACGGTCCTTTACCTCATCCCAAAGAGCGGCATGCCGCAGGCTTTCCTCCACAGCCTCGTCCAGAATGCCGCGGTTTCTTACCCCCGCCAGCTTCAATCCGTAGGCTACATTCTCATAAATGCTCATCGGGAAAGGGTTGGACTTCTGGAAAACCATGCCCACCTCCCGGCGCAGACGAATGGTATCCAGGGAAGGAGAAGTCACGTCCACCCCATCAATGCGGATGGAGCCTCCCGTAACGCGCGCCTCCGGAATACGGTCATTCATCCGGTTGATACAGCGCAGCAGCGTGGACTTCCCGCACCCGGAAGGGCCGATGAACGCCGTCACCCTGTTCCTGGGGACTTTCATGGTGACGTTGAACAGGGATTGCTTGCTCCCATAACAAAAATCCAGGGAATCCACCTCTACGGCGGTCTGGTCGGCTGCTGCTGGATGCGGAGTCATGTTCTTCTAATGGCGCGTCCTGCGCCTCTGGACGCATGGTATCCCAAAAACAGGGCTCCCTGGCTACTCCGGGTTTGTGACGATTTCTTAACCAGGATTCTCTTCCTCACCATGGGGGCGGGAGGGTATCACTACCCCGTCTTCCGCCATGAACGGCCCCGCCGGACGGAAACGGAAGACGCAACACACCAAAAAAGACGCCATGAAATTTGTCGCCAAAATCCTGACCATCGCCGCCGCCCTCAGCTCCCTGAGCATGGGCTCCAACCAAGTGACCGTTGACAGCAGCATCAAGCCGTATGTGCCCACCAGCGGCGTTTCCGGCAACCTGAACGCCGTCGGCTCCGATACGCTGAACAACCTGATGACCCTCTGGGCGGAAGGATTCAGCAAAAAATACCCCAGCGTCAAAGTCGGCGTTGAAGGCAAAGGCTCTTCTACAGCGCCGCCCGCCCTCACGGCAGGCACGGCCCAGCTCGCCCCCATGAGCCGCCAGATGAAGCGGGAGGAAATCGCCGCCTTTGAAGCCAAATACGGCTACAAGCCGACGGAGATCAAAGTGGCCCTGGACGCCGTGGCCTTCTTTGTCAACAAGAACAATCCCATCCAGGCCCTTACCCTGGCGCAGATCGACTCCATTTTCTCCTCCACTTTCAAGCGCGGCGGCTCCAACATCACCGACTGGGGCGATGCGGGAGTGCCCTCCATGAAAGGAAAAGCCATCTCCATTTACGGCAGAAACAGCGCCTCCGGCACGAATGGGTTCGTGAAGGAAATAGCCCTGAAAAAAGGGGACTATAAAAACTCCGTGAAGGAACAGCCCGGTTCCTCCGCCGTCGTGCAGGGCATCAGTTCCGACGAACAGGGAATCGGCTATTCCGGCATCGGATACGTCACCTCCGGCGTAAAAACCCTCTCCCTGGCGGAAAAAAGCGGAAAGGCGGCGGTACAGCCTTCCTACGATAACTGCATCAACGGAACATACCCGCTCTCCCGTTACCTGCTGATTTACGTCAACAAGAAACCGGGAGAACCCCTGGACACCCTGACCAGGGAATTCATCAAATTCATCGTATCCAAAGACGGCCAGGAAATCGTGACCAAGGACGGTTATTACCCGATTCCCGCCAAAGTCAGCTCAGAAGTGCTCAAGAGCATTGAATAAACACTCCCTTCCCGTGCCGTAAACACATGCCGGGGCAGGACTCCGGCCCGCCCGCCGGAGTCCTGCCCTCCAACTTCTCCTCTCTGCCGTCATGAGTTCCAATGCTCCCTCCCCCGCACCTTCCAGAAAGCCCAAACCCGTTCCGGAACGCTTTCAGGTGGCAAAAACCACGCTGTGGTTTGACCGCATCATGACCAAAACCATCATCGGCGGAGGATTCACCGTCATTGTAGCCGTTTTCGGCATTCTTTTCTTCCTGCTGGCCGTTACGATTCCTCTCTTCCAGAGCGCGGACGTGGAAGAACGGCAGCACCCCACGCCCTCCTCTCCGGTTCCGGGAACCTGGGGCCTGGACCCTTCCGGCACGCTTCCCTTTGTCTACGGCAACGGGAAAAACATCTTCTTCCTGGACAAAACTACCGGAAACCTGTCCTCCGTTCCCGTTTCCCTGCCGGACGGCGAAACCGTCTGCGCCCATTCCTATGACGCATCCCTTACCGCCTACCCCATCGCCACGGAATCCGGCAAGGTGGGCCTCATCCATGTTCATTCCGGACTCAACGTCCACGGCCGGACGAATGCCCACGGCCCGGACAAAGCCGGAGCGGAGGCCGGCCCTCTCTACCCCCTGACGGAAAACGGCTCCGTCCCCGGCAAAATATCCGGCATAGCCTATGCGGACGCGGGAGAACGGAAAATATTTACCGCAACCGTGGAGACGGAACAGGGCACGCGCCTCCTGCTGATGACGCTGGAAAAATCCCACTCCCTGCTTCATGAGGGAGAACTGGCGCCTTCCGGATTCCATGACCTGACGGACCAGCTAGAAGGCCGCCCCACGGCCATGCTGCCCGGAGCCTCCGGAGACAGCCTCGTCATCGCTACGGACGCGGACAAACTTCTTTACTTCTCCTATGATGAAGACGGGGAAACATGGGTCAGACGCCAGATGATTCCGACCCCGCTGGGGAAAGGGGAAAAAATGACTTCCGTCAACTGGCTTTTCGGAGACATGTCCCTGGTCATAGGAGGCGACAGGGGAAGCCTTAAGATTTTCAGCCTTTATCCCCATTCCCGCCCGGACAGCACTTCCCTGCGCCTCTTCGGCCAGACCAGGCAATTCTCTCCCATGGACGGTCCGGTGCAGCATTACGCGGCATCCGGCATCAACCGTTCCTTCCTGGTCTCCACTCCGCGGGAACTCAGGCTCTGCTACGGAACCACGGCCGACATCCGCTGGAACAGCGGACCTCTGGAATTCGTTCCGGTCCAACTGGCCGCCAATACGGAATTCAACGCCGCCATTGCCGTGGACCCATCAGGAAACATCCATTTCTTCTCTCTGGAAGACAAGCACCCGGAAGCCGGCGCCAAAGCCCTGGTCGGGAAAATATGGTATGAGGGGTACGATTCTCCCAAATGGCTCTGGCAATCCGTGGGCGGCACGGATGATTATGAATCCAAGCTGTCCCTGATGCCCCTGGTCTTCGGCACGCTGAAAGGCACCCTGTACGCCCTTGTCTTCGCCGTCCCGGTAGCGGTCACAGCCGCCATTTACACGGCCCACTTCATGGCTCCTGCCGTCAAACGGGTGGTAAAACCCGTCATGGAAATCATGGCCTCCCTTCCTTCCGTAGTGCTGGGCTTCTTCGGCGCCCTTTACCTGGCCCCCAGAATGGAAGACAAAGTCCCCGCCCTGCTCTGCATGGCCGTCCTCATTCCTGGCCTGGCGGCCCTCATCGCATGGTTCTGGACCACCCGGCCCGCAGCCTGGCGCAACAAATTCAGCCGCGGTGTGGAATACATCGTCATGACCCCCGTCATCCTGCTCTGCGCCTGGTTCTGCTGGGAATACCTGGGCTACTGGCTGGAACAGCCCCTCATCAGCCTCTGCCGCAGCGTCATGGGCCTGTGGGGAGACGGGGACTTCCAGGCCGCCAGTTTCGCAGACCTGTGGCGCAACGGCTTCGGCATGCCCTATGAACAGCGCAACTCCCTAGTGGTTGGATTCATCATGGGCTTTGCCGTCATCCCTGTCATCTTCACCATTTCCGAGGACGCCCTGAGCAACGTCCCCCCTTCCCTCATCGCCGCCTCGGAGGCTCTGGGGGCCAGCCGCTGGCAGATGGTCCGCACCGTTGTTCTTCCGGTGGCTTCCGCAGGCATTTTCTCCGCCCTGATGATAGGTCTGGGCCGAGCCGTGGGGGAAACCATGATCGTACTGATGGCCACGGGAAACACCCCCATCATGGACTGGAATATCTTCAACGGCATGCGCACCCTCTCCGCCAACATCGCCACGGAACTGCCGGAGGCGGCGCAGGACTCCACCCACTACCGGGTCCTCTTCCTGGGCGGCCTTATCCTCTTCTCCATGACATTCATTCTGAACACTCTGGCGGAAATAGTGCGCCAGCGTCTCCGCAAACGCTTCAACGTCGTGTGAACCATCCATCCCTTTCCCTCCCATCCATCCACCTTCCATGAAACAGGACTTCAGCCTTCCGCCCGCCCCCAAACGCCCCCTGGGGGAAGTCAATATCTGGCTCGCCTCCATCGGGCTCTCCCTGGGCCTCATCATGATTTTCGGCCTGCTGGGCATCATCGTCTTCAACGGCCTGGAGGCCTTCTGGCCCAAAACCATCCATGAACTGACGCTCGCCCCTTCTTCAAAAGAAGAACAACCGCTTGTCCTGTACGCCGGCATCACAAAGGACCAGACGCGCCACGTCCCCGCAGACCCCGCCCATCCCGGCTCCACAGCCAGAGACGTGCGGGAATACCAGCTTTTCACTGGCAGCAAGGAATCCTATGGACAATCCTACCGCTATGTGGACGCGCACAATGTCACTGCCTCCGCCACCCCCAAAGGCCTTCTGTGCCTGGAACGCATGGAGGGAGGGAAAGCCCTGGTCAAACCTCTGGAACTCAAGCTGGCCTCCGGAGAAACCATCCCCGCCGCCTCACCGGAATTCATGGAGGCTTTCCGCCGCGTGCTGGACCGGGAAACAGACCTGAGGGACAGGGTCAAAACCATTGACACCAGGGACATCGGCTCCGTCAATACCCGTCTGGCGGACGCCAGACGGGATATCAAGGCCATAGAACGTTCCTACGACATCCGGGAAGAAAACGGACGGCGTACGGCCGTCCCCAGGAAAACCCCAATTCTCACGGATATGGACGACCCGGCCGGTGAACTGGACCGGCTCCGCGCCAAAGAGGAACAGCTCAATGCCGAATACGCCCGGTACACCGCGGAAGCAGCCAAACTGAGGGCTCAACAGGGCCGAGACTCTCTTGTGTATGCCCTGGGAGACGGGGAAAAGAAAGAAATCCGCATGGATAAAATCGTTTACGGCTACCAGCCGAATGACCTGGGATTCTTCGGAAAATGCGGCGTCTTCCTCCACAACCTGTACCATTTCATCACGGATGATCCGCGGGAGGCCAACACGGAGGGCGGCATCTTCCCCGCCATTTTCGGCACCTTCATCATGACTTTGCTCATGAGTGTGCTGGTCACGCCCGTGGGGGTCATCGGAGCCATCTACCTGAGGGAATACGCCAGACAGGGGACTCTGGTTCAGGCCGTGCGCATCTGCGTGAACAACCTGGCGGGCGTGCCTTCCATCGTCTTCGGCGTTTTCGGCCTCGGCTTCTTCGTTTACTATCTGGGAGGGAGCATCGACGAACTTTTCTACTGGAAAAAGCTGGCTGTGGACAACACGCCCACTTTCGGGACCTCCGGCATCCTGTGGGCATCCCTCACGCTGGCCCTGATGACGCTGCCCGTAGTCATCGTCTCCACGGAGGAGGCACTTTCCGCCGTCCCCCGCGGGCTGCGGGAGGCGGCCCTGGCCTGCGGGGCCTCCAAATGGCAGATGATTAAACGCATCATCCTCCCCAGCGCCCTGCCGGGCGTCATGACCGGCCTCATTCTGGCCATGGCCCGTGGCGCCGGAGAGGTAGCCCCACTCATGGTCACGGGAGTGGTCAAGCTGGCCCCCTCCCTGCCCATTGACGGGGAAGGCCCCTTCATCCACCTGGAACGCAAATTCATGCATCTGGGCTTTCATATCTACGACGTGGGCTTCCAGTCTCCGGACTCGGACGCCGCCCAGCCCATGGTTTTCGCCACCACGCTGCTCCTCATCCTGCTGGTGGTGGCCATGAACCTCACGGCCATCCTCATCCGCAACCGCCTGCGCAAAAAATACGCGGCCTCCAGCTTCTAACCCCATTCTCCTTCACCATCCCATGACTGAACCAGCCGCCGCAGACGACGAGCCCATCATTGAAGTGGAAGACTTCTCCTTCTTTTACGGGAGCAAACAGGTTCTCTTCAACATCGGCATGACCTTTGAAACCAACCGGGTAACCGCCCTCATCGGACCCTCCGGCTGCGGAAAATCCACTCTGCTCCGCAACATCAACCGCATGAACGACCTGGTCCCGGACGTGCGCCACCAGGGGGATATCCGCATTGACGGCACCAGCCTGTATGACCCGCGCGTGGAAGTCATCTCCCTGCGCAAGCGCGTAGGCATGGTCTTCCAAAAATACAACCCTTTCCCTAAAAGCATTTATGAAAACATCGTCTTTCCCCTCCGTGTGGCCGGCCGCAACAGGCGCGCGGAACTGGACGAAACCGTGGAACGAAGCCTGAAGGGAGCCGCCCTGTGGGATGAAGTGAAAGACAAGCTGCATGAAAGCGCCTACGGCCTTTCCGGCGGCCAGCAGCAGCGGCTGTGCATCGCGCGCGCCATTGCCAACCGCCCCCAAATCCTGCTGATGGATGAACCCTGCGCCGCCCTGGACCCTATCGCCACCTTAAAAATAGAGGACCTGATGGAAGACCTGAAAAAAGAACTCACCATTGTCATCGTCACCCATAACATGCAGCAGGCCACACGCATCGCGGACCGGACCGCCTTCATGTACATGGGCCGCCTGGTGGAATACGGGGAAACGTCCCAAATCTTCACCAATCCTACGGAAAAAGAAACGGAAGCCTACATTACGGGCCGTTTCAGCTAAAAACCCATTCCAAACCATTCTCCTCATGACATCCCCCGGCAATCACATCCTCCCCCACTACGACGCGGCCCTGAACGCTATCCGCCTCCGCGTCAATGCCATCTGCGGCAGCCTGCTGAAATACATGGACATTCTGGAACGGGTCATTTCCGGCCCGGACAGCGACGGGGCCAACAGCATCATTGCGGACAGCGACCCGCTGCAGGAAGAAACCCGGCAGGTTCTCTCCCTCTGCTCCTCCGTACTCACCCAGTTCCATCCGCTGGGACGCGACCTGAGGCTCGTCATCACCTTCTCCCGATGCGGGGACAAGCTCCAGGAATGCATGGAGGAAGTAACGGGTATCGCCAAGCATGCCAAGGCCTCCATCAGGCATCAGGAATCCCTCTCCCCGGATATTGTGCTCCCTCTGCTGGAAATGGCCGTATCCGAATTCAGAGACGCCGCCAGGTGTCTGGAAACGCAGGATGTGGACGCCGCCAGGGCAATACGCCTGCGCGACAAAAAACTGGACAAAGCCCATCGCAAAGCGCTGGCCCTTCTGGTCTCCCCCGAACGGGAGGACTCCCCTTCCCTTAACGTCAACCTTCTCTTCATTATCCGTTCTCTGGAACGGATAGGAGACATTGCCAAAACCATCGCCGCCACCGTCGTCTTCCTGAAGGAAGCCACGGATATC
>X359_Brown_throated_Sloth__coassemble_290_pt1 | contig 12544 bp, 10 predicted proteins | sample X359_Brown_throated_Sloth__metabat2_low_PE_003 | metagenome-assembled genome bin X359_Brown_throated_Sloth | reverse complement strand
AGCCTACACCGTTAAAGTGCAGGCTCTTAAAAAAGAAAGGTTTTGGCGGAGCGGGAGGGATTCGAACCCTCGGTACCGGTTTTGCCAGTACGTTCCTTTAGCAAAGGAGTGCTTTCAGCCTCTCAGCCACCGCTCCGTCCTGGGTAATGTGTGGAAAGGAGACTACACGCTTCCCAAAATGAAGTCAATACATAAATAATACAGTCAAAAATATTGATCAGGCAATCTTCTCGACCCTACTGGATCGGGATAGACAGCCATTCATTTGATTGTTCCATGAGGGCAGGAAAACAACCTTCTGGAAAGAGTCAAAATATCCACAACTTGATGTTGATGAACAATTTATTCAAACAAATACGCATTTTCCCGGCAAATATATTCGCAAAGCATGGAACATTTTTTCCGTAATTCATGAAAAATAGTTCCTCAGTTCAGCATGAACACCACGTTCCAGAGACGGCGTACGCCTGATTGGAGCAAATCGGAAAGACAAATTCACACCCCGCAATGCTCGGCAATGACTTCCAGGAAATCATCCAAGTAACGAGCAGCTTTCTGCTCTCCAATGCCGTGGACGTTCATAGCACCACGGCGGGTGGTAGGTTTCAACCTGGCCAAACCTTCCAGTGTAGAATTATGAAACACGGCATAAGCCGGAATCCCGGCTTCCCGTGCCAGTTCATTCCTCAGTTCCTTCAACTTCAAAAACAAATCCTCGTCAAACTCTCCCAGGGCAGCCAAATTTCCCGTAGACCGAACTCTGGCCTGCTCCATAGATACGGATATTTTTCCCCGGCGGGCAAAAGGCCAAACCAAAGATGCCTTCTTGCGCCCCATCATCACTTCATTTCCTTTCGGACTCAGGGTAATCAGGGGACGGTCCGCCTCCCCGCTCATTCTGGTCAATCCCGCCATCTGCATGGCACGGAACAACTGGCGGATATCGTCCTCACTCCATCGGGAAAGGATGCCATAAGTACTCAGCCGGACCAGGGATGTTCTTAACAACTCCTGGGTTTTCGCCCCTTTGAGCATCTGAATGATTTTCGTCCTGCCCCACCTTCCCTGCCAGGAACCATCAGCCAAACGCACGGATGCGCGCGCAATCCCGCTCAACGCCTGCCGCACCACCAAAGTCTCTTCTTCTCCCAGGGATTGGCCTTCCTCAACGCCCAGAGCCAGGCACTGGTCGCAGCGTCCGCACGGCACTCCATCTTCCTCCCCGAAATAATTCAAAATCCATTGCTGACGGCAGCCGGAGGAATAAGCGAACTCCGTCATTGCCTTCAGTTTTTCCCGGTCCCTCACTTCCTTTTCCCGCAGGGCATCTTCATCCAGAGGAATCTTCAAGCCGCTTACGGAAGGATCCGTCACTCTGGTAAGCTTCACGCGTTGTCCCGGAACGTCATGACGGCTGATCGCTCCATTGCGTATAAGAACGGATAAAGCAGCTCCCACCTGCATGGCATTGCGGCATTTGAGACGCTCCGCCATTTCCTCCAGAGACCACATGACATCGTGGGTTTCCGCGCTGCAATGCTTTCTGAGCAACTCGTACAGCTCCACAATCAATGGAATTCCCGGATTCACTCCTTCAATAAAAAATTCCTGGGTCCGCAAATCCGCATGGTTGAACAAAAGTTCGCAATAAGCCTCCTCCCCGTCTCGTCCGGCTCGGCCGGCCTCCTGATAATAGGCCTCCACACTGCCGGGAATCTCAAAATGGGCAACAAACCTGACGTCCGCACGGTCAATGCCCATTCCAAAAGCATTCGTGGCAATAACAATATCCGCATGGCGGTTCATGAAAGCGTTCTGGGCTTCCTCTCTCTGTTCATCCGTCATGCCTGCGTGATAGGCTGTCACGCTCAATCCAAAATCGGAAAGAGCCTCATATACCTGCTCCACTTTTTTGCGGGTGGAGCAATAAATAATACCCGTCTTGTAACGCTTCACCAATTCGTACAGTCTCTTGTATTTGTCTTTGTGCGTATCGCACGCAGTAATGCGGAAATGCAGGTTTTCCCGCGCAAACCCTCGTACGATCGTCACCGGATCATCCAGCCCCAAATGTTTCAGAATATCTTCCCGCACCCGCGGAGTAGCCGTGGCGGTCAGAGCAGCCACCTGAGGCCGCCCCATCATTTCAACAGCTTTTCCCAGCTTCAGATAATCCGGACGGAAATCGTGCCCCCACTGGCTCAGGCAATGCGCTTCATCCACAGCCACCATATTTACATCCACCTCCGCCAGAGCATGCATGAACCCTTCATGACCAAAACGTTCAGGAGCCACATATACCAGTTTGAACGCACCCTTCTTCATTCCTTCCAAACGTTCCTTTTGCTCAGGAAAACTCAGGGAGCTGTTAATCATGGTGGCGGGAATCCCTCTGGCGACAAGAGCATCCACCTGATCTTTCATTAAAGCGATTAGAGGACTGACAACCAGGCAAACCCCGGCCCGGCACAAGGAGGGAAGCTGGTAACACAGGGATTTTCCTCCTCCCGTGGGCATCACGACCAATACATTGCGGCCTTCCATAATGGAAGCCACCACTTGATCCTGGCCCTCCCTCAAGCCGGAAAAGCCGAAGTACTTCTTCAATGCCTCCATCGGCGACCTGATCACCTTGAACTCGCTCATTTTCTCCGTTTAGTGTGCCACAGGCCATTCCATGGCGCAACGCCTTTCCCCTTTTTCTCCACCCCTCAGTTAACGGTTCTTTTTCTGAAAATTTATTCTCCCAAAAAGAGAAAAATGAATTTTTTTCTCAAATCATCTTACAAACATCTTGACTTTCCCGAAGAAAAATCTATATTTCCTTCACCGCTTACGCGGTACACGACGCAAGTCAAAGCGCCCGTAGCTCAATTGGATAGAGCGTCTGACTACGGATCAGAAGGTTTGGGGTTCGAATCCCTACGGGCGTGCCACTTGCATCACTGCCAGCAAATAAAATGATTCCTGCCTGAACGTCACGGCGGGATTTTTTGTCTCTACTGGTAAATACATATGGGGGCGCCATGGTTTCGACTGGAAGTCTGCGGTGCTGGCTGCATGTGAAGGTTAATCGGCTGGCCTTCTAAAAAGCCGATTAAAAAAATAAATGCAGAGTCTAACGACCTTGCTCTGGCTGCCTAATTAGTTCAGCCGCGTCAGAACCTCAACGCCTGCTAGAGGGGACGACGAAGACACAGCAGGCTGGTGCAATGCGGGGTTGCCGCGCAACGCACGAGACTTCCACAGGCAACTAGCGAGCTTGCCTAGTTGACGCATAGCGAAGCAGCCGCGAAAGCAGCAATATGCGTCTGAACATGGAGATGCCGTCATCAATGGCCTTCAGGACACGGGTTCGACTCCCGTCGCCTCCACCATTTCAAAACAACCGCAAGCGTTTGAAATAGAATGCTTGCGGTTTTTGTTTTTATAAAACTGCAGTACAAACCGCAGTACATGATAACGGCTTTTAGAAACAATGTACTGTATTTTTAAAGCCGCATGAGGATACTCCATCCAGGTTTTCCGATAAACATCAGAGCATAAGGGAATCTGCAATTTTTGAGGCATCACGACAGACCAGGCCCTTCCTGTTCCCAACGTTGACCAGGAACTGCTTTACGTCACTCATGGGGTTACTGTCATTGATTCCCTGTTTTTGATCCGCTCCTGCCTGGGAGGAACATCTTTTCCATTTAAAACTGTTGCAATGCATCGACAAATCCGGAAACGCCTTGTCCGGAAAAAAACGCTGCATCACATATCCCCCAGTCTGCCGCAATCATGCAGTCAGTCCAACAATCTTATTTGCTGATATCCTTATTATTTTCTGATGGTAAAATACTTGAAAAACGATATGGAGGCAAAATCCATCAGTATGAACTGCGCATAATTACCGGGGGTAAAAATACGGCGGCCCCCGAGGCTATTGACAGCCTCAATCGTCAGTAGAACGGCTTCACGAAACTCAACGGCCTCATCGTCTCCTGCGGAATTATTGAGAACAGAGGTATTTCCCAGCCTTGCCCATACCTGGACGGCTTGCCAGTCCTCTTCCATGTCTGCAATGACGGCTACAGCCGCGCTCAAAGCCGGGGCCTGCCCGGACGGTATATCATTCTGTTTATAGCGGTCTATGCGGGTATATCCATCCGAATCCTGGTAGATGGCTGTTAGTGTGAATTCCCTCCAGTTACCGGGCTTGGAAAACTGTATTTGTATCTCTCTCATGGTATCATTATGCTAATTGGCTGATTTAATAATGGCGGCGCGAGCATCGTGATGGCTGGCAAACACCCACACCTGCCGGGCTTGTCCCGTCTTGTTGGAGGAATAACATCAGGGATATTTGTCTGCCTCCGGCTGATCTTTCTTCAGGGAGCTGACTGCACCACACGGCAGCGCGTAACACCCACTTCCTTGAAAAATCTGCTCCAGCTCGCGGAAAATGTCATCCTGTGTAAAACGTCCAGATTGAAAGTCCCCGCTCCCGCCCGGCATTTTGGCCAACATTGATGAGGATACGGCCCGTAACAAATATGATATGCCCCCTCGTTTGAAGCGTATGGAAGATGCTTTGCCTAAATCGCAGATGAGACAGCCTGCGGAGCATTCCTATATTGTCACACCCACTTAACTATTTGAATACAATAAATGATGATATCCTTTCTCTATAAAACCATCCTATCACAGGAAAGGAACGAATTATTGGAAAAATTGCTTTGAAACCCGGATTCGGCCCCTGTCCGTAAAAAACTATACGATGAAATGAGCTTCCCGAATATCCAGAAGCGTTGATAAAAATACTTCAAGCCAACAGTATGTACTTTATATGGAAAACTCTTATCATCAAACAACACGCCGGAATTTCCTGAATCAATTAGGCCTGGCGGCAGCAGGAATGACAACGGGCAATACAGCCCTTGCCACTACACAATATGATTCCGGCATTCCCAGAAATTCCGTACCAGATAGAACTTCCGATAATTCCGCCAAAAGAGTGATCATGATTTCCCTGGACGGTATTTGTGTGGAAGGTTTTCAAAAGGCGCATGCGCCCTCTTTAAAAGGAATGATGTCACAGGGAGCTTTTTCTCTGGATACGCGGGTTGTGATGCCCTCCGTCACGTTACCTAACTGGACCAGTCACTTAACCGGCAGCGGCCCGGAACAGCACGGAGTCTTCAATAATAACTGGACGCCGGCAAATTCCTCCTACCCCGCCGTACGGAGAGACGAAGACGGATATTATCCCTCCGTATTCCAGGCCCTGAAAAAATGCCAGCCTTCCTGCAAAACAGCTTTTTACTATAATTGGAAACCTCTTGCCTATCCGTTCAACGAAAAATACCTGGATGAAATCAAGTACCTGGCAAACGACGCCTATGCTTCCAATTACCATCAGGCTTTCCAATTCGTCAAGAAACACCGCTACAACCCGACTGTGGTTTTTCTCTATTCCGTTCATACAGATCATGCGGGGCACAAATACGGCTGGATGTCCAGAGAATACCTTCAATCTATTGAAGAGGCGGATCAGCAAATTGGAATCTTTTTTCAGAAATTGAGGCAGGAAGACTTATTCAACGATACGCATTTTCTATTTCTGACGGATCATGGGGGAATCGGAAAGGGCCACGGGGGGACGAGCGCAGCGGAAATGATAGTTCCATGGGGAATTTCAGGTCCGGGCATTAAGAGAAATTTCCTGATTTCCGAACCAAACAATACCACCAATACCGCTCCCATGCTTCTTCATTTATTCGGAGGAAAGCCACTACCGGAATGGACGGGGAAAGTCATTGAAAGCGTGTTTCCATCATAACTCCCCGTAGCTTGCTTTTCCTGATGCAATTTACCGCCTCTTCACGGCAGGAAACAAAACATGGCTGCCGGATGGCATTCCCTGCCGGAGTTGAACCGAGCCTTTGCCGTTGGAGAGACGGCCTTCCTGACCGCTAGAAGAAGGGAACATGACAGCCGGAATAAAACAGCCTGCTTTTCACAAAGCACTGAAATCTGCATAGCACTTTCCCGGAAAGAGTCAATGATTTTTACCGTATCCTTTCCCCTTTTTAATCAAATACGGAATTCCAACAGGGAGCGTCAGCCGCATCAAAACGCAACAGAACCTGTTCCGGAGTGTTTTATTCCCAAGACATGGAGGCAAGCTTATTCCGACCAGAGCATCAGCTTGCTGATGTTTCCCAACCATCCTTTTTTCAACCGTTGCCCACCCATACGCATAAGATAAGGGGAAGGATTGCGCCTGTTTCTTCCATGAAGGACAATGAAACGTACGGCCACCACCTCCGACCGTCTTCATGACGAATTGTTCACTCAGGCTTTCTGGCCTTATTCATCTTCATGGCAAATCATCCCACGTAGCCGACATGATTGGACTTCATGATTCGAGGCGCGGGCACACCCTCCTTCTGGGTTGCCGTACCGCATCAAAGACATCTTATGACGAGCCCTGCCGCATGAAGTATTGTTCATTTTTCCTCTTTTATTTCCGGCAAAACCACAGGTTCTCCCAAAAAACGGGGTTCACGGCTCCAAACCCACAAGTCCAGCATCATCCATACGCGGGCCGCACGCTCCCTGAACCAGCTTTTCATACGGGAACGGCGGTTGGGAACATCCGGCGCGCTGACGGCCCAGGCCGCCATCCCCTCATGCGCTGCGATTGCCAGGGCGCGTTCATTATGAAATTCCTGAGAAACAACAATCATCGTCGAAACGCCGAAAATTTCCTTCATCCTCACGACAGAATCCAAAGTCCGCAATCCAGCAAAGTCACATACAATCCGTTCCTCTGGAACGCCACGTTCCACCAGAGCCTGTTTCATCCATTCCGGTTCATTGTAAGCATGAGAACTATTATCTCCGGAAACGATGAAAACCGTTGCTTTTCCATCTTTCCAAAGTTCCGAGGCCGTATCCATCCTGTTATGGAAATATCCGTTAGGGCTCCCCATGAATGTTGGGGAGCATCCTAACACCAGAACAGGAGCACGAACGGGAACATCCCTGGAATGCTCAACAATCCTGCCCTCTGAAACGGAATAAATGTACCATTCTGCGGCAACGCATACCACAACCGCTCCCGCAAACATGCCTCCTGCTATTTTCAACGCCAGCAGCATTCCCTTTTTTCCAGGGCGCCATGAACCATCTGATTTTCCAAACCGGAAGATACCCAACAATTTCATACTCCGTATTTCTATTTTTCAGCCTGAGGCGCCCTGTTACAAACTCTTTTTTCAGAACTGTTTCCACTCAACATTCTTCTCTCTGCTTTCTGCATTTCATGACAAGAATAGCCACGAAACACCACCATCCTTGTTTTACTCATCCGGGAAAACAAAAATTATTGATGGAGAATCAGCCAGCAAATGATATTGAAGCAAAACAAAAAGGCCCGCCAAAAGCGAGCTTTTAATTTACATAATTCATTGTTATTTAAAGAAGTACCCCCGACCGGACTCGAACCGGTACGTCCTTGCGGACAACAGATTTTAAGTCTGCAGCGTCTACCATTCCGCCACGGGGGCATTGACCGGACGGCACTCTACAGGAATGCCGCCGGGATTCAAGCACGAATCCCTTCCGGTTTTTAAATATTAATCACGAACTTCCACCACCATGCTGATTTCCACCGCTACATTGAGCGGCAGGGCGGATACGCCTACCGCCGTACGGCTGTGGCGGCCAATTTCTCCAAAGGCTTCCACCAGCAGGTCGGATGCGCCATTCAATACTTTAGGATGGTCATAAAAATCCGGGCCGGCATTCACAAATCCGTTCACGGCCACGATTCGGGATACTTTTTCCAGAGACCCCACCGCCTGCACAATAACGGCCAGACGATTCAAAATAGCGGCGCGCGCAGCGGCCTGACCTTCTTCCACCGTCAGCTCCTGCCCTACTTTGCCAAAGTATTTGTCGTCCCCGTTCACGGAAATGCCGCCGGAGAGGTGAAGCAGGTTGCCCGTGCGTACGCATTGCACATAGGAGCCTACGGGGGCGGGAGCATCATAAATGGCGTAACCAAGGTCGGAAAGTCGTTGACGTATTTTATCCATATAGAGCATTTGACAGAAGTTGAGTTGAAAGGATACACCGGAAATAGTCGCATTTCCAGATGCCTTTCATGACATTTTGAACAATTTTCGGTCTGTTTGCACGTAAAATGATTGCCATCCACCTCATTTAGTTGCTATTGAAACAACCCGTACATGATGACCGACGAAACTCCTTCCACAGACCCCAAGCAGCAGATTCCGGACCTTTCCGGCTTGGCCGACTTTCAATTTGGTCCGGCCTGGGCGAGACCGGGAGCCCGTCAGGAACGGCCTGTATCCTACCCGGAACGCAGGTCCGGCGACAGGCAGGGAGGCGACCGCCGACCGCGGCGCGACAACCGTGAAGGCCGCCAGCCCCGGGGGGAACGTCGTGTTGACGGTCAAAGCGGCGAAAGAAGGTTTAACCGGGAAGACCGTACGCGCGGCTCCTTCCGCAACCGCCGCGATCAAACTCCCCGCTCCGCCATGGAGGAACCGACGGAAGGCCTGCGCGTGGAGCTGCGCCCCGTGGATTCCGGCCTGGCTGCCCTGCACCAGGAAGTACAGAAACACCGCCGCACCATTTCCCTGCTGGATCTTGCCAAGGTGGTCATGGGTTCCTACGACCGTTATGACCTGGTATTCATGAAGCAGGAAAACGGCCCGGATCTGTACCATTGCAAGCATGGCGACGGCGCCTGCTTTATTTCCCGACAGGAGGCCGTCAAACACCTCTGGCAGTCCACCTGGATGCCCAAATATTACGAATCCGTAGAACAGGAAGTGGAAGCTCCAAAAGGAGATTTCAAAGCCATTGCCAAATGTTCCTTAAACAACGAGCTGGTAGGTCCCGTTAATTGGCACGGCTACCAGTCCGCCCTGATGAACCTGCATCGCACCAAATTTGCCAACATGACTTTTGAGGCTTTCCGTTCCAAGATTGTGACGGACAAGAGCGAAGAAGCTGTTCAGGCATGGCAGGAAGCCGTTTCCAAACGCACCGCCTGGAAGCCCGTTCGGGAAGGAGCCTCCGAAGTGCTTCTGGAATCTCCCGCCGCGGTAGAACAGGATTTCGAATCCAACCACTTTGACGAGTGCTATGACGTTACGGACAAGGTGTTCGTCAACGGAGCCGTGAAAAAGAATCACCTCTCCCCCGGTCTGTGGGCGCACCTGATCCAATTATCCGGCACCACCCGCCGCCATCCCAGCATGCTGATTCCCAACCTTTGCCACGGGTTAGCCCGGCATCATATGCCTATTTTCAAGTGGAAAGGCAACCATTACACCGGCCCGGCACGCCCCAAAGCCATGGAAGAAGGCACCGTCTTATCAGATTCCCTGATGTCCATTGCCACCTGGGCGGCCAATAATCCCGGCAAAGGCGTCGATGCCATGCTTAAAGAGCTGGCCCCAGTCCCGGAACAGGAAAAGGCCACGGAAGAAGAAGTAGCCCAGGCCATGGAAAAACAGCAGAATTTGGTCCGTGATCTGCTCTGGCTGTCCGAACAGGGCTACATTCTGGTTTTCTCCAATAACACTGTCAGCCGCCCAAGAACCGTCTCCGCCCAAGCTCCTTCTCCCAAGAAGGCTCCCAAGGAAAAACGGAAACCGGAAGAGAAGAGCCAGGACGCGCCGACAACGGATTCCGCTGCACCAGAAAAACAGAAGGCAGCCTCTTCTTCTGAGGCGGCCGCCGCCCGAGAGGAAGCATCTGAAGAAAACAGCGTGGTTACGGAAACTGAGGAATCCCCCTCCGTTCCGGCGGAAGAGCTCCCTGGAGATAATATTCCGGAGGAGGTTTCCGCAAAAGCCTGACGCCTTCCCTCCCCCCCTTCCCGTCATACAGTCCGCAGGATTATCTTGATCCTGCGGACTTTGTTTTGTAGAAGTGGGAAAAATCAACAGGATTTTACAATATGATCAGTACAACAATGGCAACTGCTCTTAATGAGCAAATCAAATGGGAAATGTATTCAGCCAACCTTTACCTGGCCATGTCCGCCTATCTGCAGGATGCCGGTCTGACAGGTTTTTCCCACTGGATGCGCATTCAATATCAGGAAGAAACCGCTCATGCGCTGAAATTTTATGATTTCCTTCTTTCCCGCGGAGGCCAGGTTACAATGCTTTCCATAGACGCTCCGGATGCAAACTGGTCCAATATTCTTGAAATTTTTGAAGAAACGCTATCCCACGAACAGGAAGTCACTCGCCGAATCAACGAACTGGTGCACCTTGCCAAGGAAGAACGGGATTTCGCCACGGATATTTTCCTGCAATGGTTTGTCACCGAACAGGTGGAAGAGGAAGAAAGCGTCAAGGACATCATCAGCAAATTACGCATGATCAAGGGAGAAGGACAGGGAATGCTGGTTCTGGACAAGGATATGTCAGCCCGCACCTTTACGCCGCCTCCCGCCAACTAGTTGTTGCTATTGTTCTCCGTCCATTCTCCGGAAAAGAGTTCCAGAAAAAATTTATCGGAGAATGGAGGGGAATAAAATATCTTGCGGATACAAGCATAAAATTGGCGGCATGCAATGATGTTGCCGGCAGTAATGCTTTATTCCATGATTTTCTGCCTGCAATGCTGCAAGCAACTAGAGTTGCTGTATGGCGGCAGCTGGGACGGCAAGCAACGCCGTCTTTCTTATTTTTCAGGAAACAGGCCGGCGGATCACACAATTTTCCGTTGTGCGGAATAGCGAGGAATGACATAAGAACCACTCGTAAACAATAAATGCTAAAAAGAATCATTCCCCCCCAGCAAACCGATATCATTGAAATGTAATGGTAACGGCTGTAAGTTCCATGGTCGTGAACATTTGATAACGGACCTTCAGAACATGAACCAGGACGGCGCAATTGCTCTTTTACACACCGTGCCGATAACAAATGATGCGTCATCTGTAATGGAGCATTTATTATGCGGTTGATGCGCCCGGCCCTTTCACTGCCACTGGCCTGTTTTCAAAATAGGCCGTTCCGAATAATAGGAGTTTTACAGGTAACCTCTTAGACCCCCGGCAGTCTTTTCCCGGCTCCTTGAGCATTTTCCCCCATTACTTCCGCCAGCCTTTGACTTTTGGGGAAGAAGCAATTTTTCTCTCCCAAAAGCAGAGCGTCATTCCCAGACCGGGTCTGTAACGGCGCTTGCTCCATCAGTATGGGGCAGGTTTCCGTTTGTTCTTTTCCCCTCCTTCCAGGACCGTTTAAAAAGGTTTTTCCTGCCTTTACAAGCGTCATAGACTCATACCGCCGTAAACAAGGAACCGCAACTATCGCGGCAGGAAGGAGGCCATGAAAGAAAGTTTTCAACGCCCCCTTTCTCTACTCTCACGTCAAGACTGCAGAAGTTCCAAGTCCGTCTCAAGGGCAGGAAAATATTGCTTCCCGCTGTATAAAATTTTCCTCCGGCAAGGCTTTATTTCCCATGAAAAGCCTCTGCACAAGAGCCCTCTTCAATCCAGGCTTGTCATGCTGCAACGCCTCTTTATGCCAGATTTGCTGCGGATTCCCGGAAGTTTTGTAAAAAGCTACCGTTTATCAATAGCTTATATCTATTTTTAACATGTTATTCACATTATATATTCAGAATATATCCATTCTATTAACAGTCAACATATTGTATTTCAAATACAATCAAAATGCTTATTATCCGCAAATGTAAAATTTTAATAAAAATTTATATTTTTGACTTGCCCGTAGAAGGACGCGGCGGTAGGTTGGCCGAACCGCCGGCGAGTCTCCGGACGGGTATCGCTATCAACCCTCCCATACATTCACAACGATCATGAGCTCCATTTCCGAAGAAGCAAACAAGCTGGCGGATTTCATCCTGTTCACGCAACGTTCCTGCATTCTGAACCTTTCTTCAGAATTGAATGAGGGCAAGGTTTCCTACCCCCAGTTTTTCCTGCTGACTTATCTGGCCAGCGAAGATTTTCTGAGCATGTCCAGCATTGCCCAGAAAATGGGGCATTCTACCGCGGCCGCTACCGGCATGGTGGATAAATTACAGGAAATGGGCTACCTGAAACGCATGAGCGCAGCCAAAGACCGCCGCAAAATCATGGTCGCCATCACCCAGGAAGGGCGCGATCTGGTAGCTCGCATGCGCCAGAACATCGTTCGGGATCTGGCAGCCTTGATGGCCGGAGCGGATCCGGACGCACGCCAGACGCTTGCCGATACCGGAAAATCCATCAGAAAGCGCCGTTTGGCCTGATTTCCGATTTTTCCTCCCGGTCTCTCCCGGAGAAACCGTTCCCCTGTTGCGGGGAAGTCCTTTTTCTTTCCTTTCTTTTTTAAAAGGGCTTCCGGGGAGATTGTTTTTGCCTGAATTGTGGCATCGTGCTAAATACTGGCAGTCACGAACGCAACAGACCATGGATCTCCATACTTATTTACGCAATTTTCCAGACGCCCAGGGCCGTTTTGGCGAATACGGCGGCGTTTACCTGCCGGACGAGCTG
>X359_Brown_throated_Sloth__coassemble_58_pt1 | contig 14470 bp, 9 predicted proteins | sample X359_Brown_throated_Sloth__metabat2_low_PE_003 | metagenome-assembled genome bin X359_Brown_throated_Sloth | reverse complement strand
TCCATACGCAGGCCTACGAGGTAGCGAAGTACATTTCAGATGAGCTTTCCAAACTGGGACCGTACGAATTCATTTGTACGGGCGATCCGGAAAAAGGTATTCCCGCCGTCTGCTTCTTCATCAAGGATGGAGCCCGTACGAACTACACGCTCTTTGACCTTTCGGACAAGCTGAGAACCCGCGGTTGGCAGGTGCCCGCCTTCACGCTCCCTGCCAACTGTCAGGATACGGTGGTGATGCGCGTCATGGTTCGCCAGGGCTTCTCCAAAGATTTGGCAGACCTGTTCCTGGAAGACTACAAGCGCATGCTCTCTTTCTTCGAGAAACACCCGGTCTCTTCTCCGATGATGGCGGAAGAAGGAACGGCTTTCCACCATTCCTGATGGAAGAAGCTCTGCTGAGCGATTTTTGTTGGATGAATAAGTGTGTGTAAGCGCAGCTCCGCAGTTGTCAAGGTTTGTGCGTGGACCTGACGGCTGCGGAGCTTTAATAAGTGTTTATTTGATACGTTTCGATATTTCAGCAGGGTATTCAACAGCCCCAGGGAGGTAATCCGGGGCGGAAAGGCTGTTCTGCTATGGGCCGGATGCAGAATAATATGTTCCTTTTCTTTGTTGTGGAACGGAACACCTCCCTCTCCAGAAATAATCCGGAGGGGTTGGATAGGTCAGGGAGGTTCGTTTTTCCCGTTTATCTAGAAGTAATAATTGGCACCTGGGTATGAGGAAGGAACGTACGGAACGGCATAATTCTATCTGTCGTGAATTTGGCCGCATCTTTTAGGGAGGCGGCGTTTCATACCCCCGGCTTGGGGCTCAACAGAAACCTGCAGACCGCTATTATAATCGCCCGGATAGGCCATCCAGGGAGAAAACCGGGGGCTTACTTCCATCTTTTTTGTCTTCGCTTTCTTCTTTTCCGCCTGCCGGACTGGTTCCTCCCTCCTTTCCTTTGGTGGCTTTAATATACAGTTGACCGTCAGTCCCGCTTTATGAAGCAATACCTCATTCATTGTCGAAAGGGTGCTGCGTGACTATGCCGGAACTGGTTGCTGGAATCAGGTCCGGGAGAATTGTTCGTGTTGGTGAGGACAACACTTTCTTTTTCTTTGGCCATCATCGGGAAGCCCTCCTTCGGGCGCGTCCATATTGCCTCCTATTGCCGCTTCGGAAGAGTAGATGGCTTCTCCTTCGGATCTTGAGCTGTGTTTATTCTCCTGCCTCAAAAAAGGCCGGTAAATATAACTTTATATGGGGAAACGCATGGTAGGTTTGAAATTTGAATCAGAGAATAACCGGGGGAAACATGTTGAAAAAACGGAATGCCGGACGTTGCTGTCAGGCCTGTTCCCTGTATTTTCCCATCCAAGCATAAAAAAGTATTAGTGAGGATTTTCTTGGAATTGATGTTTTTAATATAACTAACATATATTAAATGGTTTATGTGTATAATTCTAAACGGATTATGCCGTATTTTATTTGGATAAACTTGACAATAAATTGAAAATGGAGTTGACAGTGATAAAAATCGATAATATTATCCTGCAATAATCAGGAGATAGTTGGTTATGTTGATTAAATTCAAACACTTCGTAGGGACATTTGTGTTGATTTTCCTTTTGTTGGGGGCGTGGGCGGCAGGAAAGGTTGTAACCGTCCAGATACCGGAGCAACTTCCGGAATGTCCGGTCCGTTTTATTCGCGGCACGCTGGTAGCTGGCGACGGCTCCATCTGGGCCGTAGGAGAAAAAGAAAGCATTTACCGCCTTCAGATTGGGGACCGGACATATGAAAAATCGTGGCTTAATATGGATTATTATTCCGGTTTCCCCAAAGGAAAGAATTTCACCTGTATCGCGGAGGACAGGCAGGGGCGCATCTGGGCGGGCACGGATGACAGCGGCGTAGCCGTTTTTAACGGAAGGGAATGGAAGATGTATGACCGCAGCAATGCCCTGAATGGAGAACATGTTTATGCTTTGGCCATTTCTCCCGTTTCCGGGGAGGTGGCCGTCGCCACATCTGGAGGCGTATCCATTTACGATCCTGCAGGCGATTCATGGAAGACGCTGGACAGGTCCACCGGCCTGGTGGAAGACCAGGCGGCTTCCGCAGGTTTTGATACCAGGGGGAATTTGTGGCTGGCCTATGCTTGCGGCGGGGTATCCTGCTCTTCGCGCCAGTCAAAGTATATGCAGTGGAAAAATGTTCAGGCTCCCTGGTACTGGGATAACAGGCAATTCGCCCGTCAGCCGTACCAGCCGTATGGTGATGGTTTGCCTTCCAATATCTGCAATGTTTTGACTTGTACGGATAAGGGCCAGGTGTTGGTAGGTACCTGCTCAGGCTTGGCGTACAGTAACGGCATTAGTTCTTGGCGTTATATGAGAGGGCGTGATTATGCCCAGAAAAATAGCCATCTGTATGGTTCTGCCGCACGGAAGACTGCGGTGCCGGGGGAGTCGAATTCCAGAATGTTGTCTGAAGATTTTATTTCTTCCATTATTCAGCAGGGAAAGGAAATTTTCATCGGCTACCGGATGCAGGGAGTGGATGTTCTGGATGCTGAAAAAATGACGGTGAATCAGAGAATAAGGAAGGGGCTGGAAAACGTGGATGTTCCTTCCTTGCTGGCGCTTCAGGACGGGAGTATTTGGGCGGCGACATACGGACGAGGCTTTGTTCGTCTGAAAAAGGGGACTCAGGTTTATAAACTGGACAGGGAACAGATGGACAATGAAGTCCCGTTCCCTCGTCCGGCGCAGATGGAGGAGCCTTCTGTGGTGCTCAGAAGGTTGGAAAGGCTGGGGTCTGATGCGCATGCGGGGAAGAATATTGTGTTCCGGGGGGAGGACTGGACTACAAAAGGGGACTGGTGCGGGAAGTACGGGCACACGCGTGCCACGCTGTGCGCCACGAATGCCCCCATGAGCAATTCCGAATTCAAAGCCAAGCCTATCAAGTTCCGTACCCTTTCTTCCGTTCCCGGACATCCCGGATACAAGGGGGCCTTGTCTCCCTACTGGATTCAGGGGCTGATGGGGCTCAACCGCAAGAAAGGGGACGCTTTGCGCTGGTGGGTGCACAGCATCAAGGAAAATGATAACCGCAACGTTCTTTTCGACCCTACGGATTCCGTGCGGACAGAGGCGGAGTGGGATGACCACGGAGAAGTGTATCCGGGCTTTGTGGACGGACCCGATATATGGGTAGCCGTAGAGGTGCCGGAAGGTGTCCATGAAATAGCCCTGTATTTTTACAATCCCAACGGTTATCTCACCAATGAATCCAGGCGGGATTACGTGGTGGAAGCCAGAAGGCACCCTTCCACCGCTCCCCTTGTGTTCCAGTTCAATATTGAGGGGGATCTTGCGATAGGAGAACAGAATAATTGGGGGAAGGAACTTGCTGCATCCATGGAGCAGTGGTATTCCTACCCGGTAGAGGCGCGCACACGCGTTTCCAGATTTGCGGGGTCCGGGGTTTATAAAAGGTTCATGAGCAGGAAAGGGGGGATTTACCTGTTCCGTATTTGCCGGAACGGTTCCTTTAATACCATTTTAAACGGCGTGTTTGTGAATGAAAAAATACCGTGGGAAATTCGAATGCCTGAGGAACTGCCTTATTACGTATCCGGTGCTCTGGCCGGTATTGTCCCCACTCCGGAAAGGGTGAGTGGAGCTACTCTGGGACAGAGGGAAAAGGCTGTGTGCAAGCCTCTGTATGAGTTGCAGTATACGCGCAAGTACCTGACTCCGGCTGCGTGCAGTCTTCAGAACAGGTATATTCTTTCCCTGTGGCGGCAGGCCCGGGAAAGTCGGGCCGAGGGTGGTTGCCTGGCGGACTGCCTCCAGTGGGAAGCCAGAGTAAGCGACGACCGTGTGAGAGCTTCATTCGATGAGACCATGAAGCGTTCTTGGGATCAGAGCCAGATTTATTATATTGGCAACAGGTCCCGGGATTTCATGCCGAATGCCCCGGGTACTGTTCCTTTTTCTCTCAGCGAATTGCGCCTGATGGCCAAGCTGCGCATCGACTGGAGGCAATATCGGGACGATGCGAAGACCCCTCCTGAAAAAACTGTTCAGGAAATGAAAGAATTCCTCAATAAGGAATTGCTGAAACAACAACAAAGTAGAAAATAACAATGAATAAAATTGCCTGTGCAATAATGGTTTCTCTCTCAGGAATCTGTCTCTTGAAAGGGGAAACAGTACCGCAGAAAACGGAATGGAAAGGGGGACGTCTCATTTATGATGGAGTCATCATCAAAAATCAGTTCAATCTGCCTCAAAAAGGAATCAAATACCATGATGAGGATAGGTTGTCCTATGATGTCATGGACACCACCATTGAAATGAGCACCACCCTTTCCAAAAATCCGCAACGTGGCAGGGAATGGTGTTACAAGGGAATCAGCCATATTGTTGTCAAATATTCCGGTCCGATTTCCGATCCGACAGATGGGGGCACTATCTATTTCGAACCATACTATAACCACCATATCTGGTTTGATGAAAAAAAATATGGGGAATGGGGGATTTTGTACTCCAAAGTCTATATTATTACCCGAATCAAGAATGCGAATATTGAGGATGTCAGAGACTATGGAATCAGCGGGGAGGACGGAAGCATCTTTTTCCAGTATGTGGAAAAAGTGGTAGATGATAACATGTAAATTCCGTCTGGCTTTCCCGGATGAAAATCATCTTCCGCCGATTCACGGTTGTTCAGGCTCCGGAGGTTCGTGAGCAACGACCTCCGGAGTCTTGTTAAGGCAAGGCTGATTTCAGGGTAAGCCTTTCTGGTTTAAAGTATCAATTTCGTGCCGCTTGATGGAAGGGGCGTCTTCCTCTATGAAAAGACATGCCGGCGCCCTTGGGAGGCCGATGATACTGAAAGGCTCGTGTCCGTAACCATGAGTCTGCGGATGCTGTGCTCCGTTTGTCGGAGTAAATGTGAAGACCCTGCTGTTTCTGGTATGGGACGGGGGCTGTGTTTTTATGGCGTTTCAAAATACACTGTCCCGTGGGAATCCCGGCCTCCGTCCCCTTTGAATTTTGCTTTGACCGTATAGGTTGCTCCTTGCCTGGGTTCCGGGGCATTCAGAATGTACTGGATATTTTCCTTATGGGCGCCGCTCCTGCCCGCATGGGCGTCCCGGGAGACTTCCCGGGAATTTTCATACAGGGCTACGGATTCGATTTCGATGGCGTGGGCACCTTTGTCGTACAGCAGGGTGACGGTGTGTTTGCCGGACGCTTTGACCAGTTTGGTAACGTCAAACGAATGTTCCTCCCGAGTCAGGGTGGCAGGCGTCCATGTGCCGATCCTGGGCGTATTGAAAAAGTCAGATTTGTCTATTTGCTGATGACGTTCCGGGCAAACTTGATCCCCATCAGATCCATACGCTCGCTATACGCTTTCAAGCGTTTTTTGAAATCCGGAAAATCCTTTTTACCGGCGGGAGTCCAGCCGACTTCCGCAAAGGCGCAGGCACGGGGGAATGCCTGGTAGTGCAGGCGTTCCGGTGTGGAAATCCATTCCGTCCATACTTGGGCGCCCAGTCCCTTGACTCTGGAATGGTACTGTTCCTCCAACCCGGGGAAAACGGGTTCGAACCCGTATGCCTTTTGCAGGGGAATGCTGCCGTAGCTGTAATCCAAATAGGTGGAGGTGTGGAGGGAATTGATAACGTCATGCCCGTCCCGGATGGCGTTTTTAGCCAGGCTGGTGTTGCCCTTCCAGAACTGGATGACGGCGTTTGTATCCAGTTTGGCGCCGGCTTTTCCTCCTCCGTCCCCATTGACGTCATGTCCGTAAATTTCATTCCATCCCATCATGCGACGCCCTTTTTGGGCAATAATGCCGGACATGCGGTTGGTGAAATGCATCTGGACGTCCGCGTAACTTTTCATGCCGTTTTTTTTCATGAATTCCTCAATTTCCGGAACACCCTTCCATTGCTTGTCATAGCGCACTTCATCTCCGCCAATGTGGATGATTCTGCCGGGGAAGAGCGCCGTGATTTCATCCAAAACATCGGACAGGAAGGCATAAGTTTTTTCCGAGGTGGGATTGAAGGCCGTATTGACGATGAATGTTGTGGGCACTTCCCCGGGAGTTTTCAGGCTCAGGAAGGGGTATGCTACGGCGGCGGCGCTGGCATGGCCCGGCATTTCAATTTCCGGAACGATGGTGATGTTTCGGCGGGCTGCGTATTGTACGATATCCCTGATCTGTTCCTGGGTATAAAAGCCTTCATGCGGCGTTCCGTCTGACTTGCCGCTGTTCCATGTGCCGATTTCTGATTCCCTGCGTTTGGAGCCGATGGAGGTCAGGCGCGGATACTTCTTGATTTCAATGCGCCATCCTGTGTCGTCCGTCAGGTGCCAGTGCAGGATGTTCATTTTCAGTAGAGCCATTTGGTCGATGATCTGTTTAATGGTTTTCTCGCCAAAGAAGTGGCGTGCTTCATCAATCATCAGCGCCCGCCAGGAGAATCGCGGGTAGTCCGTTATGCGGAACGGAGTTTCAGAAATATTCCACCGGACGGCGGATTTATCCCCCGTCCGGTCGTGGAAGACGGAGGGCATCATCTGGACCAGGCTTTGCCCCGCGTAAAAGATGCCCCTAGCATCGGCTGCGGAAAGGATGATTCCACTTGGGGATGATTGGATGGAGTAGGCTTCTTCTCCCCTGGCGGCCAGGGCTGGGTCTTTTTTGATGACAATGCAGGCGGCTTTTTTCGACGCTTGCCCGGCCGGTTTAAGGGGAAGGGGGAGTCCCGTCCCTGCGCTGAGCATCTGCTGCAATTGCCCTGCCTGATCCAGGAAAGCTTTGTCCTGTGTTTCCGTGATGATGAGGGAATCCGGTGTGAGACGGGCCGGACTTCCTGTGAACAATGTGATTTCCGCCGGTTTCGGGATGATTTGTTCTTGTGAGAAGGCTGCGGGAAGGCAGGCGGACAGGGCGAGTGCGGGGATAATGAATTTCATGGACACGGTTATAGGTACAAAGACTGCTGACACAATCTTTCATGGGGAATTCGTTTTTTTGGCTCTTGGAACTGAATATTGTTTTTTCATGCTGGTCTCATCTTTAGAAGGTATTTGTCTGGGTGCGGGCGTAGTATCCGTTTACGGCTAAAGCGGGATGCGGGTACGCATGGGTGGATGGCGCCGCTTCCGGATATGCCGTTTCATAAAAATTTCCAGCCATGACCAATATGAAGATGAATACCGTAATTCTGTTGTCGCTGGCGGCCTGCACCGGCATGCTGGCGTGTCCCGGAGCCTGGGCGACGGCGGTCTGCCAGGAACAATCCTACCACCTGAAGACGGCATGCCCCCACCCCCTTTCCCTGGCCGGTCCTGCGGATGAGCGTGTTTATTTGCGATTTCAGGCGGGGTGGGCCAGCAAGTACGAGTGCGAGGGCTTGGACTTGTGGGACGGTTCTCTCTGCATGTTTGTTCCTGAAATACAGTATAAAGAGTGGGTGGGGAAAATATGGTACGGCGTTTCCACGGACCACCGGAATCATGCGGAGCTGAAATACCGGCTGGACTACGTCAGGGAATTGGGCAACTGGACGGTCATGCCCTGGTATGAGCACAGCTTTGTTTTTCCGGGAGATAAGGGAATCCCGCGTCCCGGATTGAAAACGACCTACCATTTTTCCGACCGCTGGTTTGGCGGCGCGGACCTGTACTGGCAGTATAACAACCATACGTTCCGCGGTTATTATGCCGTATTTGCGGGGATGCATGAAGAAATAGCTGATTGCGTGCGGGTGGATGCCGTAGTGCGCTACGGTTACAATGGGGGGTATGTAGGCCCGGTGGTGCACCATGGTTCCAATGCTCTGGATTATAATCTGAGCGTTACCTTCCGTGCTACCGGGCGCTTGACTGTGGAATTGTTCACCAATTACAGCCAGGCGCTGACCGTGGTAAAGCAAAAGGGGCTGGGGGATGATTTCTATTACGGCGTCAATTTGAAATATACGTTCTGACTACCGGCGCGGGGGCCAGGCCCCGAAGGGGGCCCGTAAGAGCCGTCTGCGTATCCGTTGAAAATCTTCTCTGGCTCCGGAGGGGCATGGGGATGGGCCGTTTTTTCTTCCGTATCGAACAGCCGGAGGTATTTTTTTGTCACAATGGAATAGTATTGCCTTCTTTTCTATGAATTCTCCACTCCCCCAGTCCCAGCCGCCGGATTCCGTCTGGTACGGATGGATTTTAAAACTATTCCATCATTGGAAGGTGGGGGAAAGGCAGGTTACTTATGTATGGGCCGTTCTCGTCGGCATGGTGGGCTCCTGCATGTCTCTGTTTTTCGAGTGGATGGTGGAAGTGATCCAGTGGATGCTCACCGGCATCTGGTCGGATTCCCGCGTAGGAACCTTTTCCCTGGTGGAGCCGGAATGGCGCATGTTTATTCCGGTGGCGGGCGGCCTGGTGGCCGGCTGCATTCTGCTATTCCTGAAGAAAAGGATGCCGGGGCAGGCTACGGAATACATGGAGGCCATGTCCATCGGGAACGGGCTGATCAAGTTCCGGGCCTCCGCCCTGAAAGTTTTTTCCGCGGCATGGAGCATCGCTTCCGGCGCGGCCATCGGCAAGGAAGGGCCTATCATCCAGTCTTCCGCCCTGATTGCGTCTGCTGTGGGGCAGCGTCTGCACGTGTCCATTCCGCGGCTCCGGCTGCTGGTCGGCTGCGGAGCGGCAGCCGGGTTCACGACGGCGTTTCATGCCCCTTTTTCCGGCTGCCTGTTCGTGAGTGAAATCATCATCGGTACCGTGAGCATGGATATTCTGGCCCCCCTGCTCATTGCCTCCTGTACCGGGTTCGTGATGCTGCATCTGCTGGGGGATCCCTCCCCTTTGTACAGTTCCCCGTTTGAAAGCTTTACTGTCTTTTCCCAGTCTCTCTGGTGCATCGCCCTGGGGGCGGCGGCGGCCGTGGCGGCCAGGGGATGGGTCAGTTTGCTGGATGCGGCCGCCAGATATTTGAATGGCCGCCAGTCCCTTCTGCCGCTGCGTTTGGCGGCCGCCGGGCTGGCCGTGGGGATTCTGGCCGTTTTTTATCCGGAAGTGGTGGGCAACGGTCAGGCTCTCATTACCGGGCTGGTCCATGAGGATTACGGCACGCGGGAGGCGCTCGTCCTGCTTCTGGTGAAGGTGTCTGCCGTGGCGGTGGTGTTCGGCTGCGGTACGGTGGGCGGAGCCATGACGCCCACCCTGTACGTGGGGAGCATGGTGGGTTTTATCTTCAGTACGGTTCTGACGTCCCTGGGAATGGAGGGCAACCATACGGTGGCGTATGCGATGGTGGGGATGGCGTCCTTTTTCGCCGTAGCTGCCCAGGCCCCCCTGACGGCCCTGGTGATGGTGGTGGAGTTTTCCATGAGCGGACAGATGATTTATCCCTTGCTGATCGGTGTCGTAAGCGCTTATGGCACGGGAAAACTGATTCGCGCGCGTTCCATGTATGCCGCCAGCCTGGCCGGCAGTCCGGCGTCCGTCGTCAACCTGCCCATGGCGCAAGTCCATGTGCATGACCTGGCGCGGCACGTGGTGCCCCAGGTGGCCCCGGATGCTTCCCTGGATGATGTCTCCTCCCTGATGCTGCGGAATCCCGGAGATCTGGTTTTTGTGGTGAATAAGGATGGAATTTATGAAGGGGCCATCTATCCGGAGGACTTTCTGGCGGTCCGCCGGCAGATGGAGGAGCGGAAGGGGGCGGTTCCGGCCGATGCCGGGGCCCTGGTCCGTACGGGGGCTCCCGTGCTGGACGCCGGCACCCATTTGACGGATGCCTTGAAGCTGTTTGAACAAACCCATCTGCCCGCCTTTCCCGTGGTCTGGAAGAATACCGGTCGGCTGGACGGCGTGCTGTACCGCAACGCGTTGTTCCAGGTTATCACGGAGATGATGAAACGGGAGTCCGGCGGAGACGTGGGCATGTAAAACGGAACGAGACAAGGGATGTGTATTACATTTTTGTAAAAATCTTTTGTTCCCCGTTCGTAATATCATCAACATTAATTGCTGGGATGTTATCCATATTCCCCGTGCCGTTTTTTGTCCGGGTGCATGGCGGTGGAAGAAAAAGTAGTTGGTATGGCGGGGGCGTGCGGTTAATATTCGCCCAGCCCCGGATTGCATGAATGAAATAAACAGGTCACCGGATTTGGAGATGGTCGTGCTGAAAGAAATCAGCTCCGCCATTGTCAATGAACGCAACGGCACGGCTTTGCTCCGGCATATTCTGGACGTGCTTTACCGCCGCATGAAAATGCTGCGCGGCACGTTCACCATCCGCCGCGGGAACGATCTGATGATTGAAGCCTCCCACGGCCTGGACGAGCAGGAAATGAAACGCGGCCATTATCATGTGGGGGAAGGCATTACGGGGCATGTGGCGGAAACGGGCAGGCCCCATGTGATTGAGGATATTTCCCGGGATTCCAGGTTCCTGAACCGTACCCGCACGCGCAAAAGCGGTGAAAAAGTAGCCTTCATCTGCGTTCCCATCATTCATTTGCAGCAGGTCATCGGCACGTTGAGCATTGACCGTGCCGTGGACCGGGACACCGACCTGGAACGGGATCAGAAACTGCTGGAGATTGTAGGCAATATTGTTGGGGATGCTCTGGCTGCCAGCCTCCAGGCGCATGAGGAACGTGCCGCCCTGGTCGCGGAAAATGAAAAACTGCGGGAGCTTTTGACGACTAATCCAGGCGAATTGATCGGCAATTGCAGCACTATGCTCCAGGTGTATGAACAGATCCGCCAGGTGGCGCCCAGCGATGCCACGGTGCTGATACGGGGAAGTTCCGGGACGGGGAAGGAACTGGTGGCGCGCGCCGTGGTGAATCTGAGCGGCAGAAAGGATAAGCCGCTGGTCACGCTGAATTGTGCGGCTATGCCGGAGAACCTGCTGGAAAGCGAGCTGTTTGGTCATGAAAAGGGTTCTTTTACCGGGGCCACCAGCCGCCGCATCGGCCGGGCGGAGGCGGCGGACGGCGGCACCCTGTTTCTGGATGAAATCGGGGATTTAAGCCTCCAGATGCAGGTGAAGCTGCTGCGCTTTCTTCAGGAAAAGACCTTTTCCCGCGTGGGAAGCAACAGGGAGCTTCATGCAGACGTGCGCTTCATCGCCGCCACCAGCCGCAATCTGGAGGAACTGATGGCGGCGAGCAAGTTCCGGGAAGACTTGTACTACCGGTTGAACATTTTCCCCATCGTTATGCCGGACCTCTCCAAACGCAAGGGGGACGTCATGCTGCTGGCGGAACATTTTCTTTCCAAGTTCAACCTGAAATACGGAAAGGATATCAAACGGCTGTCCACCCCCGCCATCAACATGCTCATGGCTTACCACTGGCCCGGCAACGTCCGGGAGCTGGAAAACTGCATGGAACGTGCCGTCATTACGGCGCAGGACGACTGCATTTACGGTTACAACCTTCCCGCCTCCCTCCAGATGCCCAGCCATGACGTCCCTTATTCCCGTGACGGGGAGGCTCCCGCCGATTTGCCGACCATGGTAGATTCCTTTGAACGGGAATTGATTGTAGCCGCATTGAAACGTTCTCCGGGCAATATGTCCGCCGCGGCCCGGGAACTGGGCATTTCCCCGCGGGTACTCCATTATAAGATGCACAGGCTGGGCCTGCAGAAATCATGAAAGGCCTTGACCATCTTTTATCGGCCGTCTCCCGGTCCTTTTATCTGAGCATGCGCTTCCTGCCCCGGGAAATGCGCCCCGGCGTGGCCGTGGGCTATCTGCTGGCGCGTGCCACGGATACGGTGGCGGATGCCGTGGACATGGATTGCCGGGAGCGCCTGGCGCTTTTGAGGATGATGGGGGAGACGGTGGCCGGCTCTGCCTCCCGGGAGGTTGCCGCCACCTGTTTTGGCCGTCTGGGCGTTCTTTCCACAATCCAGACGCACCGGGGGGAGGCGGAATTGCTGGCCCGTTTCCCCGAATGCCTGGCGCTGCTGGAAAACCTTTCCCCGCATGAACGGATGCTGGTGCGGCAGGTGCTGGCCTCCATCGTGGAGGGACAGGCGTGGGATTTGATGTATTTTGAAAGCCATGCTGCCGTCTCATGCCCGGAACAACTGGAACATTATACTTACATGGTGGCCGGATGCGTAGGGGAATTCTGGACCAGGCTGGGCTTGCTGGCCCAGGGGCCGGGCTTCAGCACGCAGCCGGAGGAGCATCTTTTGCGCTGGGGCAGGCACTATGGCATGGGGCTGCAGTTGGTGAATATCCTGCGTGACCGGGAGGAAGACCTCGCCCGCGGAAGAAGCTATTTGCCTGCCCCAGATGACCGTCCATGGCTGGACCGCGCGGAACGCTGGCTGAAGGAAGGCGTGTTTTACGCGGAATCTCTGCGGAACGGGCGGCTGCGTTTTTCCACCGTCCTGCCCGCCTGGCTGGGGCTGGACACGCTGGAACTGCTCCAGCGGGCGGATCGGCGGCATCCATCTTCCGGGAAGGTGAAGATTGCGCGCGGAGACGTTTATTTACGGATGTGGAAAGCCTTTCTTTTTTCTTGGAAAGAGGCTCTGTAGCTTATGCGGCGCTTTTTGCGGCTGATGAAGCCGGAGCAGTTTGCGGGGAAGCCGGCGGAGCCGGGGCAGGGGCAGGCTTGTTTCCGGGGGCTTCCTCCTTTTTCCGCTTATCTGCAGGTGTTTCCGCTGTGCCGCCGCTTTCCGGTTTTGGGGCGGGCGGTGGCTTGGGCGCCAGCAGGTCTTCCCACTGGTGGAGGTTGAATCCTTTCCCCACGCCGCCTATTTCGTTGAGAAGTTCCCGGCATCTGTCCGTAATTTTTTCATAGTCGGGAGGCCCGGCCTCGGGCTCTGCGGAACCGGGGAAAATCAGGTAACTTACCTTCAGGTCGGAGACGGGGCGGCTGTAAGGGCCCGCCTTGGGGTTGATTTCACGGCTCAGGCGCAGGGAACCCTCCCCGGTTTTGTAGCGCGGCCCGGCGTCTCCCACCAGGGCCGGGTACAACTTGTCTCCTACGATGACGACGGCATAGTCCCCGAACTGCGGGGAGAAGGGAGTGGACTGGTTGACGACTCCCAGCGGAACCACGATGAACGGATCGTATTCCGAGATCAGGAAGCTGTACCGCTTCAGTTCCTCAATGACCCGTTCCGCATGGTCTATTTTGCGGCGCAGAGCCGTTTTTTCCGCGGCGGGGGCTTTTTCCAGCGTCTTCTTGTAGGAAGCCAGCCTCTGCTGCCAGGGTTTGAGCAGGGGATTGGGCTTGTCTGTGCGCTTTTTCCAGCGGTAGGAAGTGCTGGGCTGATAGAAGGAGCTTTTCAGGATTTTATCCGGCATGGCGGCCAGCCGGTCCCCGTCCGAGCCGTCGGAAACAACATCCATTTCACTTTGCAGCCAGAGAAGCTTCCTTCCCGTGTCCGGATAGGTGGTTTCCAGAATCGTCTCCGTATCGTAATAATTATGGCGGTCCAGAAGTTTGAGCAGGGAGGCCAGGTTTTTACGGATTTCCGTCTGTTTGCGGACGTAAATCTGCCCGTAGTAAGGGGAGACGCGCGCATGCCTGAACAGGGTGGACAGGCCGGGAAGCATGGGTTCCAGTTTCGGATTGAGCTTCAGCATATCTTCCTTTTTCGTCAATGCTTTGGGCTGTTTGACGTTCAGGGAAAGGGTCATCTGGTAATTGCTTTTGGTTTCCCTGTCCCTGGAGGCCAGGGTGCCGGGCTGGAAATTAACCTGCGTTTTCAGGTTCAGGCCGCGGGCCAGTTCATAAATATGGGTCATGGCCCCTTCCGCGGGCCTTGTGGGAAGCACGGGGGGAAATGGGGGGTACTGCACCGGGGGGAGGGCGATTGTGCGCTCCGGCGTCCATGGAGTGTACAGCCGTTCATCCCCGGGTTCCTTTCCGGAGGCGGATGGTGCAGCGGTTATTGGCTGTTCTTCCTGTCCGGGTTGTTCCGTGGGGGGGGATTTCTGGGGCGGACAGGTTCCGGAATCCGGCGGCGCCTGTTCCGGCGCCCCTTTCAGGGCGCGTATGATCTGGGCGGGGTACGGCGTGAACAGGGAGGCTGCCATGGCTGCCAGGCAGATGCAGACTGCGAGCTTGAACCAGGTGAGGCGGGGTATTCTGCGGCGGTGCGCTTTCATGATGCTGAAGAAGGAGAATCATTGGATGCCGGCAGGACTTTCCGGGGGCGCCTGCCCATGAAAAGACGTATCAGCCCCAGAGGGGCGGCGGCCAGCAGCATGGCGGCCAGTCGTATTTTCATGCCGGGAAAGACCCGGGCGCGTCCGCGGGCCAGGGCACGGAGGCTGTCTTTCACGACGGTTTCAACGGACGTGTCAAAAGCGTTGCGCCCCGGCATCATGTTTCCGGTAAAGCCGGGTCGGCGCGCCGCTTTTCCGAAACCCGTGGAAACCGGGCCCGGGCAGACGACCAGCACGCG